>Ga0316613_10000740_pt1 | contig 24274 bp, 25 predicted proteins | sample OWC_soil_day10_C_2_FD_207647 | JGI IMG/M metagenome (GOLD analysis project Ga0316613, IMG submission 207647) | Wetland soil microbial communities from Old Woman Creek delta, Ohio, United States - OWC_soil_day10_CT_b | ecosystem: Environmental > Terrestrial > Soil > Wetlands | place: USA: Ohio...
GCCGGTGCCGAAAAGCCGGCCAAAATTGAGTTTTATGGCCCGCAAAGCCACATCGCGTGAAAAATCAGCGACAGAAGTTGCTGAAGGCCGAAGGCACCGGGGTGAATTTCAACGACCTGCTAGAGATGAATGCCGCGCCGTATCCAATCTATCCGATAAGCGCAAGTTCGCGGCAGCATATTCAGAAGAAATCAGTCGTACGGAACTCATCTCCTGAAATATTGGCTTAACCATCACTCAGAAATTCTTCTCGAGGCTTATACTTGCAGCAAAGGAGATGGCATTCCTCCCTTAACCGCCCCGTGCTTTTACGCGAGGCTGATGATGCCTACGCACGAGCCCGGACGGGTCGCGTAGGTATGCCGTATCTGTCCGCATTGGAAACTAGAAGAATTGGACAGGACGATGTGGAAATCCGTTTTCGCCATCTCTATCGGTGCGGCGCTTGGCGCGCTTTTACGTTGGCAGTTGGGCGCCAGACTCAACAGTTTGTTGCCTTCTTTGCCTCCCGGCACACTGACCGCCAACCTCATCGGCGGCTATGTCATCGGACTGGCGGTTGCCTTCTTTGCCCAAGCTCCGAATATCGCGCCGGAATGGCGCCTGCTGATCGTCACCGGTTTCTGCGGTGGATTGACCACTTTCTCAACGTTTTCTGCTGAGGTCATCACCTTACTTCAAGCCAATCGGTTAGCTTGGGCCATCGGAGCCATTTCGATCCACCTGGCAGGGTCCTTGTCGGCGACCTTGGCTGGTCTTGCAAGCTGCCACCTGTTGAAACAGTCCAGAGGAGATCGTCATGAAGGGTTACCAGATTACTTTTTTCACCCAGCAGGATCGAATGCATCACGGCAAACCACTAGGGCAATGGATTCTCCTCATGGCACGAGAAATAGGGTTGCCAGGCGCAACAATGGTCTCTGGAAGTGAAGGTTATGGCCATCAAGGGCCTATCCACTCCGCCCATTTCTTTGAATTGGCCGATCAGCCTCAGGAGATTCAGATCGCTGCCAGCGAAGCCCAAACCGTGAAGTTGTTCGATCGACTGAAAGCCGAAAACGTAAAGGTCTTTTACGTCAAGACTCTGGTCGAATTCGGTGTGCTCGGAGATGAGGAATCATGACCGAGACATGGGCTCAAGCATTGCCCTGCTGATTCGTTCGCCGTATCTTTCTAATATCCTTCTGTAATTCTCGTCGCTCATCCTTCTAGCGGTTATCCAGTCTTAATTCCAGATCATCAACAACAGGAGAAACGTCAATGATCTACTCTACCGAAGTACAACACATGTGCCATGTGGCCAAGGGGCCAAACCACGGCCCGGCGCCGATTCCGCAGGAAGGCCGCTGGGTTCAGGCCAAGGAAATCAAGGACATCTCGGGGCTGACGCACGGCGTCGGCTGGTGCGCTCCACAACAGGGTGCCTGCAAGCTGACGCTCAACGTCAAGGATGGCGTCATCCAGGAGGCGCTGGTCGAGACCATCGGCTGTTCGGGAATGACGCACAGCGCGGCGATGGCTGCCGAGATCCTGTCGGGCAAAACCATCCTCGAAGCGCTCAACACCGACCTGGTGTGCGACGCGATCAACACCGCGATGCGCGAGCTGTTTCTGCAAATCGCCTACGGACGCACGCAGACGGCATTTTCGGAAGATGGCCTGCCCATCGGCGCGGGTCTCGAAGACCTTGGCAAGGGCCTGCGCAGCCAGATCGGAACGATGTACGGGACCGTTTCAAAAGGTGTGCGCTATCTTGAGATGGCCGAAGGCTACGTGACGCGAATGGCGCTCGACGATGGCGACGAAGTCATCGGCTACGAGTTCGTACATATGGGCAAGATGATGGAGTCCATCGGCAAGGGCGTCGAACCAGCCGAAGCGCTCAAGAAAGCGACGTCGACCTATGGTCGCTTCGACGAGGCGGTCAAGACCATCAACCCCAGGCACGAATAAGTCGAGAGCGAAAGGATACGTCATGTCATTATTTGAAAGCTACGAACGCCGCATTCCACAGATCAACAAGGTACTGGCGCAATACGGTATCGACTCGCTCGAAGCGGCGAAAGCGCTGTGCGCGCAGAAGGGCGTCGATGTCTACAACATCGTCAAGGGAATCCAGCCGATCTGTTTCGAGAATGTTTGCTGGGCGTACATCCTGGGCGCGGCGATCGCGCTCAAGAAAAACCAGACCAAGGCGATCGACATTGCCCTGTCGCTCGGCGAGGGCATGCAAGCATTTTGCATCCCCGGTTCGGTAGCCGACGACCGCAAGGTCGGCATTGGCCACGGCAATTTGGCGTCGATGCTGCTGAAAGAAGAAACCAAGTGCTTTGCATTTCTCGCCGGCCACGAGTCGTTTGCTGCAGCAGAAGGCGCGATCGGCCTGGCGCGCAGCGCCAACAAGGCGCGCCAGCAGCCGCTGCGCGTCATTCTCAACGGTTTGGGCAAGGATGCCGCGCAGATCATCAGCAGGATCAACGGCTTCACCTACGTGCAGACCCAGTTCGACTACGTCACGAGCAAGCTCAATATCGTTCGCGAGATCGCCTACTCCAGGGGCGAAAAGGCCAAGGTGCGCTGCTACGGCGCAGACGACGTGCGCGAAGGCGTCGCCATCAATCACCACGAAGGCGTCGATGTCTCGATCACCGGCAACTCAACCAACCCGACGCGCTTTCAGCATCCAGTCGCCGGCACCTATAAGAAGGAACGGCTGGAACAAGGCAAGCGCTACTTTTCGGTCGCCTCAGGTGGCGGTACGGGGCGTACGCTGCACCCTGACAATATGGCCGCAGGCCCTGCTTCGTATGGAATGACCGACACCATGGGGCGCATGCATTCCGATGCGCAGTTCGCCGGATCAAGCTCGGTTCCTGCGCACGTCGAGATGATGGGTTTCCTCGGCATGGGCAACAACCCGATGGTCGGCGCTTCCGTGGCTGTCGCCGTAGCGCTCGAGCAGGCGCAGGGCAACGCGTAGTCGTCGCATAGATCGAAAGACCGGTCTGTCGAAGCCGGGCGCTGTCCATAGGGCATGTCGCCAGTCGCCTCGCTCAATCAAGATATTGAGCGAGGACAAGCGGCGAGAGTCGTTCTTGCGTAGCTAGAGGCGTTCGTGATTATTGATCCGGCCCGCTAATGAATGAAGTCGTCACCCCGGAAAAAGCCGGGGTCCAGGAGGGAAATCCACGCCAGCACTGGATACCGGCCCTCGCCGGTATGACGGCAGTTTCATATTTCATCGGGCCGGAGCAATAGCGGCGTCGGGCGACAGCGCCCCCCCATTGCGGGTTCAGCACCGTCAACGGCCGTTCAGGCTTTGCCACCCAATGTCTCGCCCCGTACATTCCGTTACCTAAGCACTGAAGAGTTGCCACAGACACGCGGGCTCGATATTTTACTATGGTCACGTTGCTTCAGCGTCCCCCGCTGGCAATGTTTGACCCCTCCTTGATCCATCGCAACGATGAGATCTTTAATCCCAGGCCTAACCGGCTTGGGATTTTTTTTGCGCTTCATTCCATTAGTCAACATGAATCAGCAAGGCCCATCAGACTCCGTCATTCCGGGCTTGACCCGAATGGCACTTACTTAAGCCACAACTCACTGATGTAATGGATAAAGCAGGCTGAATCGACGCGTGATAAGTTGGAGTCGCCAAACACCCGACCATCACACGAGGAATCAGCCCAAATGCATGCTACCGACAAAGCGAACATCCGACAATGTCGCACGATTGCGGCGAAAGCGGGCAGCGTTGATGCGCATGCGTTTTTCAACCTATTGACCGGGCCGGAATTGTTCGACGCCGTGGAGTTGGCCTTGCCGCCGCACCGAGAAAGGCTGTTTCCGCCAACTGAAACGCTCTCGATGTTTTTGGCCCAATCCCTGAGCGCAGATCGATCCTGCCAACGGGCCGTGAACGACGGAGCGATCAAGCGCCTGATCGCAGGACTCACGCCCTGCAGCACCCACACAGGCGCCTACTGCCGAGCTCGCCAACGTGTGCCGACGTCTATGGTCAGCACCTTGGTCAAGGATGTCGGACGATGGCTGACAGCCAATGCTCCGGCGGCATGGCACTGGCGCGGGCGGCCGGTGCGATTGGTTGATGGCGCCACGGTGATCATGCCCGATACCGACGCCAATCAGGCCGATTTTCCGCAACCCCGCAGCCAGAAGCCTGGGTTGGGATTCCCGCAATGCCGGATCGTGGGGCTGATCTGCCTGGGCAGCGGTGCCGTGCTCAATGCCGCGATCAGCCCGTGTCGCGGTAAAGGGAGTGATGAGCAATCCTTGCTGCGCCGCCAGCTCAACACCTTGGTGCGTGGCGATGTGCTGTTGGGGGATGCGTTCTTTGCCACCTATTTCTTGCCGCGCGCCTTGGTTGAACGAGGCATTGATGCCGTATTTGAACAACATGGAGCGCGCCAACGCACCACCGATTTTGGCCTCGGCGAGCGCTTGGGGGAGCGTGATCACTTGTTGGTTCTGTCCAAGCCAACCGTCAAACCCGACTGGATGTCTCAGGAGGACTACGCGCACGCGCCAGCGCGTGTGACGGTTCGCGAACTTCGTGCTGGCGGCAAAACGCTGGTCACCACCTTGCTGTGTCCAAAGCAAACGTCCAAGGAGGCCATCAAACGGCTGTATCGGGATCGCTGGCATGTTGAACTTGATCTGCGCAACATCAAGACCACTTTGGGCATGGAGCGACTGAGTTGCCGAACCCCGGCCATGGCCGTGAAGGAAATCTTGGTCTATCTGCTCGCCTACAATCTGATCCGATTGATGATGGCTCAAGCGGCGCTACGCAGCGACCACTTGCCCCGTCAGCTGAGTTTCAAGCATACGGTGCAAATCTGGCTCGCCTGGATGCCGCATGCCTACCACGGCGGAATTGCCCACCCCGACGAACTCTTCGTCCTGATCGCACAACAAACCGTCGGCAATCGCCCTGGCCGAATCGAACCTCGCGCCATCAAGCGACGCCAGAATGCCTACCCATTACTTACCAAGCCCCGCTCAATCGCTCAAGAGATCGTCCGCAAAAACGGGCATCCGAAAAAAATTAAGTAAGTGCCATTCGGGCTTGACCCGGAATCCAGGGCGCTTCAGGCGTGGTAACTGGATTCCGGTACCCCAAGAGTACTTCCTGCGGGGCGCACCCCAAGAGTGCTTGAGCCATAGGCCCTTTCACCTTCGGGGCGCTGTCGCCGGAATGACGGACTCATCCATCAGTTCCTTATTGACCAACTACTAGCAGCACTCCTCCTCGAGCTGTGTCAGCAACTCGAGCGCTGCCGTGTCGCCGCATTCCTCGAAGAACTCGCGAATCTGGTTGATGTGTGAATGCACCAGGAAGAGATCGTCAGGCGCCGGGCCGCTGCGTGACGTCCGCTTGCCCATGAAGTACGTCCAGAAGGGCTGATCGCCTGCGCTCGCCGCGAGGTTGCGCTCGATGCACGCCATCACCCGGCGGGCATTCAGGTCGCAGTCGATGCCGGCAAAAGACGTGTAGCGGTCACTTGGTTTGCGGCAGCCGCAGTCGGCGACGCGATTGTTGCTCTCTCCCATACAGCTTCCCTTATTGAACGAAGATCAATCAGACGCTGCTCGTCGGCGTCACGACTTCACGCCGCAGGCGACCAGCGCCCTCGCCTGCGCGCGGCAGGCGTCCCCAACGGCCGGGTTGAGCGCCTTGAGCCAGCGCGGCGGCAGCGCCTTGGGGCCATACAGCGCGCCAGCCAGCATGCCGGCAATGGCGCCGGTGGTATCGGCATCGCCACCGCGGTTGACGACGTCGATCAGGCAGTTCTCGAAGCCGTCGGTTTCGAGCAACGCTTGCAGCACGACCTGCATCGTCTCGACGATCCAGCCGCTGGGATTCTCGCGCCGGCGGCGGCGAAAGGCGAATTCGGGATGTTTGGCAAGCAGCGGCCCGATGCGCTGGCGATAAACGTGGCGCAAGGATTCACCGCGAATGAAGTCCTGCACGGCCAAGACGACGAACTCGCAGGCGGCGTCGGAAACCGGGTTGTGGTGCGTCACGTGCGACTGCGCGCGAACCGCTGCACAGACCGCCGTCTCGTCGTTCGCCAGCGTCGCGAAGGCGACGGGCAAAACGCGCATCGCCGCGCCATTACCGGCGTCGAATTCGGAAGGCCGCGCCGACGGGTCGCCGCTACGCCGAAAGGCGATGAGATTGCGGCGGACGGTATTGCCGATATCGACCGGTTTGCCGCGCATCCAGGCATCGAAAGCGCGCGCGCACGACAGCGCGCGCACCTCGCCGCGCTCTTCGATGATCGCCGCGCCGAGTGCCAACGCCATCGTCGTGTCGTCGGTCACCTGGCCGGGCTTGATCCCTAGCCAGCCGCCACCGCGGATCTCGCGATGAACGCCGTACTGGCACCTGATTTCGCGCGGCGTCATGAATTCAAGCGTCGCGCCCAGGGCATCACCCAAAGCCAGCCCGAGATAGGCCGCTTCGGCGCGCACACACAGTGGGTCGTTGGTATTCAGTCGCTGCCTGCTCGGTTATCGGAACGATTTCAGGCCGGCGTGACGACCAGCTCACCGCCCAGCACCTGCGCCTGGCAGGCCAGGCGGTGATGGCGCGGCGCCAGGTTGTCCTTGAGCACCTGATCCTCAAGAAAGGACGGCGCGGCAAGGTTCTCGTAGCCGGAGACAATTTTCGTCAGACAGGTGCAGCAATCGCCTTCGCGGCAACCGTAGGTGATTCCGGCGCCGACCTTTTCCGAAACTTCGATGAGCCGGGTCCCTGCCGGCACCGAGACCGTGACGTTGACGTCAGCGAAAGTGACATTGGCTTTTGGCATGTTGAATTTCCTTTTTTGGTAGCGGACGGTCGATCTTGCCGCGCGCCGCTAACGCGCGGCGATTTCCGCCTGGACGGCCGCCCAGCGCGCCGGCGGGATTCCGCTCAGCGAACCGGGCGGATTCAAGGCGTCGCCTCTCTCGTCGACGATCGCCCCTTCAACCGGGCAGATCGCCGCGCACTGGGCGTCGGCGAAATCGCCTGCGCATTCGGTGCATTTGCCGGCGTCGACCCGGAAATGCGGCTTCGCCTCATAGATCGCCTGGTTCGGGCAGAGCGGCTCGCACGCCCAGCAATTGACGCAGCTATCGACGATATTGAGTGCCATCAGGCGCACCGCCTTCCCGCCGCTGGCGTCGCCAACTGGCCGGCAGCCAGCATCTCGCGCCACACCGCCATCACGGCATCTTCGATCGATTCCATGCCGTGCTCGCCGTCAGGTTTGATACCGGCCGCTTCAAGCCGGCCCCAGGGTTCGATGCCGATTTTCGAACAGAGCACGCGTTCGCAGCCCTCGAGCGCGCCGATCGTCCGGTCGAGCACCGTCTCGCCGTCGCCGCAGGCCTCGCCGCCGGAACAGTAAAGATCGGTCTTGCGATGGCCGACCAGGCGCGCGCCGGCCTCGCTCGCCTCGTAAATGATGAACTCCCTGGCGTGACCGAAATGCTCGTTGATCAGCCCGCCGCCGCGGCTGGCCACGGCCATCAGCACGGCCCGACCGAGCACGGCGCGCGGCTGACGATGCCAGCCGATGACCTGGCGCGCCGGTTCGCTTGGCGTCGCCGCGCGCGCCCGTTTGTTTTCGAGTTCCGCCGCCACCTTCGCGCGCAGCGCCAGACGCCGCTCCAATGCGGCCTGGTGGTCGATTTTCATCACCGCGACCTTGTCCAGCGTGAATTCGGCGCCGCGGTCCTCGCCGAGCAGACCGACAGCGTCGGCACGGCACTGGCGACAATGGCGCATCATCTTCATGTCGCCGGCGCAGTCGTCCTGCAAAGCCTTTAGCTCGGCTGCACTCGGGCTGCGCTGGCCCATCAGGCCGAAGAAAGTGCCGTGCTCGGCCTCGGCGATCAGCGGCGTCACGTTGTGCAGAAAAGCGCCCTTGGCCTTGACGATTCGCGAGACTTCCTTGAGGTGCTGGTCATTGACGCCGGGAATCAGCACCGAATTGACCTTGACCAGAATGCCGCGCGCGACCAACATCTCCAGCCCCTGCTGCTGCTGCGCGATGAGAATTTTGGCGGCGGCGCGGCCGCGGATGCGGCGATTGTTCCAGAAGATCCACGGATAGATCCTGGCGCCGACCTCCGGGTCGACGCAGTTGATGGTGATGGTGACGTGTTCGATGTTGTATTTCGCCAACTCGTCAATCTGCTCGGGCAAGGCCAGACCGTTGGTCGACAAGCACAGCTTGAGGTCGGGCGCTTTTTCGGCCAGCCCGCGAAAAGTCGCAAAGGTGCGCGCCGGATTGGCCAACGGATCGCCCGGCCCGGCGATGCCGAGCACCGACAACTGCGGAATCGCCGCCGCCACCGCCAGCGTCTTGTTGATCGCCTGCTCAGGCGTCAGCAGTTCAGACACCACGCCGGGGCGCGACTCGTTCGAGCAGTTGTACTTGCGGTTGCAGTAATTGCACTGGATGTTGCACGCTGGAGCGACCGCCGCATGCATGCGAGCAAAGTGGTGGTGCGCCTCCTCCGAGTAGCAGGGATGGTTCTGCACTTTGCGCCTGACCTCGTCGGACAGGCCGCTCATCTGAGCGGATGTCGAGCCGCAACTGCCGGCGCTGCAACCCCCTCCACTGCCGTGAGCTGACGCAGAAGCTGTTTGGTCGAAGGCAGGAAAGTCCACGTTGTTCTCCGCGAAAGAGTGTCTAGCTTCTCTTCAGCAAGCCCTGTGCCAGCCCAAGACAGAACTCCAAGCAATTGTAATAATTGTGTTTTTTAATACCTTCCGGGCTTCGTGTCACAAACCGGACAAATTGGTGACAGCCGGCGTGTGGCGAAGACAACAGAACAGGAGATGCCTGCGTTACGACGATTTGTCCGGCGTCTCCGTTTTGCTTGCCGCAACGCTCATCGTTTTTAGCGAGATCCCGGCGAAGGTTTTGGGATTCAGATCGACGCCGGTCACCGGAATCGGTGGCCGGCCGCAGGTCAGGCAATAGCCGGTTTCCTGGTCTGTCATGCAGTAGTTGAGGCAGAGGACCGGGTTCTCGGGTGCGTCCATTTATTTTTCCTAGATTTTTCGTACTTCAATGTTGAGCGTCAGGATGCGGTAGGCAATCTGCCGCGGCGTCATGCCGAGCAGGCGCGCGGCACGGGCTTGCACCCAGCCGGCCTGTTCGAGCGCGGCAATGACTCGCGCGCGTTCGCCGAGATCGCTATCAGCAGCCGCGCCGGAACTTGCCGTCGCTGCCACAGCGGCCGAACTGGTGGGCGCAGCGGTCGTGTCGTAGTCGCGCTGACGGTCGACGTGGATCAGGTCGGCTTCGATATTGCCCGACTCGGACATCACCGCCGCACGCTCCAGGCAGTTTTCCAGCTCGCGCACATTGCCCGGCCAGGCGTATTGGGTCAGTCGGCGGATCGCCGCGTCGCTCAGCGACAGCCGCCGCCCTTGCAGTTCGCCGAGACGGTTGGCCAAAAAACGGGCGATTTCGGGAACATCCTCGGGGCGCTCGCGCAGCGGCGGCAAAACGATCGGCATGACATTGAGGCGGTAGTACAGATCTTCGCGAAAATCGCCCGAATCGACAGCGGCCTCAAGGTCGCGATGGGTGGCGGCGATCACCCGCACATCGACCTTGAGCGTACGGCTGCCGCCGACGCGCTCAAGCTCGCCTTCCTGCAGGACGCGCAGCAGCTTGGCCTGGAAAGCCGGCGAGATTTCACCGATTTCGTCGAGGAACAGCGTGCCGCCGTCGGCCGTCTCGAAACGCCCGCGGCGCGACGCCACCGCGCCGGTGAACGCGCCCTTTTCATGGCCGAAAAGTTCGGACTCGAGCAGATTCTCGGGCAGCGACGCGCAGTTCAGGCGTACGTACGCGCCGCTCGAGCGCGGCGAATGGTAGTGGATGGCGTTGGCGATCAGTTCCTTGCCGGTTCCGGTCTCGCCGCGCAGCAGCACGGTGGTGTTCCAGCGCGAGACCATGCGCACCTGGTCGAACACCCGGCGCATCGCCGCCGAGTGCCCGATGATGTTGTCGAAGCCATACTGGTGGCGAACGGTTCGCCGCAGGCTGTCGCGCTCTTCGGCCAGCGTTTTCTTTTCCTGCTCGTTGTCGAGCGAGACGCGTACGCTCTGTCCGATCAGCTTGGCGATCATCTCGACAAAGCGCGTACGCTCTTCGAGCAGACCGTCGTCCGGCGTATTGGGCTGCACCGCCAGCACCCCGCGCAGCTTGCCGCCCAGGCTGATCGGCGCGGCGATGAACGGCAGCCGCCGATCGTAGAGGCCGAGTCGGTTGAGAAAACGCGGATCGTCGCCGCTCTTGGCCAGCGCGATGGTTCGCTGCTCTTCGATGATCAGTCCGAGCAGTCCTTCGCCGGACTGATAACGAATGGCGGCACGCCCGCCACGCTCGCCGTCGTCCTCGACGCTGACGGTATTGACCACCAGATCGCCGCTCTCGGGGTCGAGCACGCAGACCATGCTGCGGCTCATTCCAGCCAGCTCATCCAGGGCGCGCAGCACTTCCAGCGAAGTGTGGCGAAAATCAAGCGAGCGCGACAGGATGTCGCCGACGCGGTAGAGCGTTTCCAGCTCGCTGCGGCGCAGCGTACTCAAGCCCGGCAGCGACGTGTCGTTGATGGCGGCCATCGACGTCATCCCTTGCGCTGCGACGGCAGCGAGACACGGACGCGGCAGCCGCCGCGCTCGGTCGCATCGAATTCGATGACCCCGTCGTGATCGGCGGCAACCTGCTGCGCCGAAGAAAGGCCGGTGCCGAGATGACGGCCATCGGCTTTGCGCGTCGAAAAGAAGGGCTCGAAGATTTTGAGCCGCAAATCGTTGGGAACACCGGGGCCGGAATCCTCGATGACCACCTCGACGCTGCCGTCGCCACAGCGTGTGCTCACGCGCAGTTCGCGTTCGCGCCAGCCCTTGCTGTTCATGGCGTCGATGGCGTTGTCGACGAGCGCCTTGAACATCGCGCGCAGGCGGCTCGGATAGGCATTGACCGGGCTCAGCACGGCCTGCGGCCGCCAGAACACCGATATTCCGGTCGCCAGCATTCGCGTCGTGCACAGGTCGAGAACGTCACGCAGCACTTCGTTGAGGTTGACCCGAGTCAGGGCTTCCTGCCGATGCTCAGGAATCGCACTGCGCAGGCTGTCGATCGCCTCCCGGCCAGCGCTGAGCACTTCCATCAGCGCCGGCCCGGCCGGGCTGCCGCCACGCCGCTCAAGCGTCGCCAGCACCGAGGCCATCAGATTGATCGGCCCTTCGATCTTGAAGACGGCCGCCGAGAGCGTCTCGCGCAGCCCCTCGATGTGCGTCTCTTCGGCCATCATCGCCTGCAACAAAGCCATCCGCGTTTTTTCCTGCTCGGCGCGCTGGCGCGTCGTTTCCTTGGCCACCAGCAGCAGGAAAAGATCGTTGCGACGGTTGAAGAAGGCATCGGCCGTGCTGTCCTTGCGCTGCACCCAGATGCCGGAACACGAGAACCAGCGCGGCCCGCTCGGCGAGTCGAGGCGGATTTCGTGATCGCCGAAGGCCGGCCGGCCATCCTGCGGCGCCAGCTGGCTCACGCCCTGGTCGGCGCGAACGGTGTCGAGAATCAGCGTCGCCGGTTCGACCATGCGCAGGTCGCCCATCAGCTTCTTGTACTCGTGATTGTCGAGAACCACCTTGCCCGCACCGTCGAGCAAGGCGATGACCACCGGCGTCGAGTCGACCACCGATTCGATCAATGCCTTCTGGTCGGCGACTTCACATTCGAGCCAGTGCAACTGCGTGACGTCGCGCTGGATGCCAAGGTAGCTCGCGACCTCGCCTTGAGCGTCGACGACCGGCGTGATCAGCAGGTCGGCGAGATACTTGCTACCGTCCTTGCGCCTATTGATCAGGCGTCCGCTCCACGGCAGGCCGCGCGAAATCAGCGCCCACATTTCGTCGTACAAGGCGCTCGGCGTGCTCTTGTTGGACAGCAGCGACTGGTTGGCGCCGATCATCTCCTCGGACGAGTAGCCGGTGGTTCGCGTGAACGCCGGGTTGACGTAGAGGATGTTGGCCTGCGCGTCGGTTATGGAAATGGCCAGATCGGCCTGCTCGACGGCCTGCTGAAAAATGGCCGGCGCAATGGCTGCAACTTGCTCAAGCCCGGGTCGATGGTTTTTCGTAGTCACAAGTGCCTCCCTCTCAAGGATCTCCAAGCAGGAAACACGCCACCGACCGCCGAGCATGGCGACAGCAACGCCGAACTGTCGCCTTTGCCGCAAAGTGTCGGACTTGCGACATCCCGGGAGATGGCCCCCGGAGCGGTGCGAGAAACGCCAAAGCGTGCCAGAAACCCCGTTGCGGTGCGGGTTATGGCGTGCTCTGCACGGTTTCGGGGCCAGCCTCAAGCCGGGTGGCACGAATTGTGATACGGCTAGGGCGAAAGGAATCCGATCGTCAATGAATGAATACCTCGTCCTGCTGATTTCGACCGCGCTGGTCAATAACGTGGTGCTGGTGCGTTTCCTCGGGCTGTGCCCTTTCATGGGCGTTTCCAAGCGCATCGACAGCGCGCTCGGCATGGGGCTGGCCACCAGCTTCGTGATCGTCCTGGCGGCGGCGTTAAGCTGGATCCTCGGACACTGGCTGCTGGTTCCGCTTGGCCTGGGTTACCTGCGCATCATGACCTTCATCCTGGTGATCGCCGCCGTCGTCCAATTCACCGAGGCGGTGATCCACAAGATGGCGCCCAAGCTCTACCAGATGCTCGGCATCTACCTGCCGCTGATCGCCACCAATTGCTCGGTGCTGGGCCTGCCGCTGATCAATGTCCAGGAGGGGCACGGCTTTATCACCTCGCTGATTTATGACTTCGGTTCGGCGCTCGGTTTTACGCTGGCCATGGTGATTTTCGCCGGAATGCGCGAACGCCTGGCGCTGGCGAGAGTTCCCGCCGCCTTCTCGGGCCCGCCGATCGCTTTCGTTCTGGCCAGCCTGATGTCGCTGGCGTTCATGGGCTTTTCCGGCCTGAATTTCAAATAGGAGGGAGGGATTGACATGATCGCCGCCATCTTCAGCCTGACCCTGCTCGGTGCCGCACTCGGCATGGGCCTCGGTGTCGCCGCACGCAAGTTCGCCGTCGAAGGCGATCCGCTGATCGACGAGATCGAAGCCATGATGCCCGGATCCAATTGCGGCCAGTGCGGACTGGCCGGCTGCCCGGCGGCCGCCCGCGCCATTGCCGAAGGCACGGTGAGCGTCGCCGTTTGTCCGCCCGGCGGCAAGGCGCTGGCCTCGGCGCTGGCCGCCCGACTCGGCGTTGACCTCGACCTCGCTTCGCTGGTCGATGCCGGGCCGCAACTGGCGACCATCTCCGAAGATCTCTGCATTGGCTGCTGCCGTTGCCTCAAGGTCTGCCCGACCGACGCCATGGTCGGCGCCGCCAAACAGATCCACAGCGTCATCCGCGAAGCCTGCACCGGTTGCGGCAACTGCGTCGAACGCTGCCCGACCGAGGCGGTCGTCATGCGGCCGGTGACGGTCACTTTGCAACACTGGGTCTGGCCGAAACCAGGGGCGCCTCGAAACGCCATCGGACACGCGGCCGCCTGAGGAAATGACCATGGGACTCATCGAGACATTCCTGCACACGCTGACGATACCCGGCTGGGGCGTTCATCCGGACGACCACAAGCGCCCGGCGGCCGACGCCCCGCTACGGACGCTGCCCTTGCCGACACGGCTCTATGTGCCGTTGCTGCAACACGTCGGCCAGCCCGCACGGCCGACCGTTCTGGTCGGACAAAAGGTCTTGCAAGGGCAGTTGATCGGCGCAGCACAGGGCCGGATTTCAGCGCCGATCCATGCGCCGACTTCGGGGACCATCGTCGCCATCGGCGAGATTACGGCACCGCATCCGTCGGGACTGCCGTTTAGTGCCATCACCATCGAAGCCGACGGCGACGAGCACGCGATCGAAGCGAGTGTTGCGGCCGACCCCTTCGCGCTGTCGCCCGAAGAGATCACCGAGCTCGTTGCCGCCGCCGGCGTCGTCGGCCTCGGCGGCGCGACCTTCCCGTCGTCGGTCAAGCTGGCGCTCGGCAAGCGAACGAAGATCACCACGCTGATCGTCAACGGCGGCGAATGCGAACCTTATCTCTCCTGCGACGACCGCGTCATGCGCGATTTTGCCGCCGACGTCATCGACGGCGTCCGCCTGATGATGCACGCCACCGGCGCCGGCGAAGCACTGCTCGGCATCGAGGACAACAAGCCCGAAGCGATCGCCGCCATGCGCAAGGCGGCTAGGCTTTTTCCCGAGATCAAGTTGCGCCCGGTGCCGTCGCGCTACCCGATGGGTTCAGACCGCCAACTGATCCAGACGCTGACCGGCAAGGAAGTGCCGTCCGACTGCCGCGCCGCCGATGTCGGCGTGATCGTCAACAACGTCAGCACTGCCAACGCCGTGCATCGCGCGATTCGCCTGGGCGAACCGCTGCTTCGCCGCATCGTGACGATCAACGGCGGCGCCATCTGGCAACCCGGCAACATCCTGGCGCCGATCGGCACGCTGGCCTCAGACCTGCTCGCCTTCGCCGGTCTCAAAAGCGAGCCGGCGCGCCTGCTGATGGGCGGCCCGATGATGGGCGCCGTGTTGCCGCACGCCAAGGTGCCGATCGTCAAGGGCTGCGCCGGGATCCTGGCGCTCAATGAAGACGAGATCGCCACCCCGGCAGCGGGTCCGTGCATCCGCTGCGGCAAGTGCACCAGCGTCTGCCCGATCGGTCTGCTGCCGCTGGAGATGGCCGCCAACATCCGCGTCGACAATCTTGACGGCGCAGCGGCGCTCGGACTCTCCGACTGCATCGCCTGCGGCTGCTGCGCCTATATTTGCCCGTCGCATATCCCGCTGGTGCAGTACTTCACCCACGCCAAAGGCGAATTGTGGTCGCAGCAACGCGGCAAGCTGCGCCTTGACGCCGCCAAGCGCCTGGCCGCCGAGCGCACCGAACGCCTTGAGCGCGAAACCCGTGAAAAGGCCATCGCCGCCGCCAAACGCAAGGCCGAACGCGCCGCGCAGAAGGCCGCGCAAGCCGCCAGCGCCGAGCTTGCCGCAACGGAGACAACGGAGACCACCCAATGAACACCGCCCTGCTCACTGCCCCGCCCCCGACCGCGCCGCATGCGCTGGCGAGCAACGGCGTTTCGCGAATCATGCTCAGCGTCGCGGCGACGCTCGTTCCCGCCACCTTGTACGGCTTCTGGCTCTACGGCTGGCCGGCGATCCTGCTTTGGTTGATCACCGTGCTCGCCGCGTTGCTTGGCGAGGTCGCCTCGATCAAGCTGGCTGGACGGGTAACGGCGCCGGAACTCTCCGACGGTTCGGCGCTGCTCACCGGCTGGTTGTTGGCGCTTTCGCTGCCGCCCTGGTCGCCGTGGTGGATCGGCGTCGTCGGCGGGCTCTTCGCGACGATTCTCGGCAAGCAGGTGTTCGGCGGAATCGGCTTCAACCTCTTCAATCCGGCAATGGTCGCACGCGTCTTCCTGCTGATCTCGTTCCCGGTGCAGATGACCGTCTGGGTCGCCCCGTTGCCGATCACTGCCGCTGCCGCGCCCGACTTCCATCAAGGCCTGATGATTTTCATCAACGGAATTCCCAAGCTCGACGCGGTATCGAGCGCGACGCTGCTCGGCTTTGCCAAAACCGAATGGTCGCGCGGCATCGACCTCATGCATTCGCTGGCCGCGGCAACGGCGCCCGGCAACTCGCTGACCGGCGCGCGTTCGGGCAGCCTCGGCGAAACCGCCTCACTGCTGATCGCCGCCGGCGGCCTGGTGCTGCTCGCACTGCGTATCATCAGCTGGCACATCCCGGTCGCCATGCTGGCCGGAATCGCGCTGCCGGCGGCGATTGCCCATGCCGTCGACCCGACCCGCTATCTCGACGTTGCCACTCACCTGCTCTCGGGCGGCGTCATGCTCGGCGCCTTTTTCATCGCTACCGACTACGTCACCTCGCCGAACACCAAGCTTGGGCAACTGATCTTCGCTGCCGGCTGCGGCTTTCTCACCTACGTCATCCGGACCTGGGGCGGCTACCCCGAAGGCGTCGCTTTCGCGGTGTTGTTGATGAACGCACTGACACCTGTGATCGACCGCTATCTGCGCCCGCGCATCCTCGGCCGCAACTGGCGCGGCGCACCGCTCGACGCGGACGTTGAAAGGGCCAAATCATGAGCACCCTGGCACTGTGGCGCGAGAAACTGAGCTACCAGCCGCTCTCGTTGGGGATCATCGCCATGCTCACCAGCGGCGCGCTGGCGCTCAGCAACCAGCTGACGCACGACGGCATCCGCCAGGCCGAGCAGCGCGACCTGCAGGCGTCGCTGGTTCAGGTTCTGCCGGAAGGCTTCGCCGACAACGAGCTGCTCAAGGACACCATGGAAATCGCCGGCGGCGACGGCAAAGCGGTCACGCTCTACCGTTCGCGCCAGGCCGGCAAGGTCAACGGCGCGGTATTTCAGGTTTCCGGCCGCGGCTATGCCGGCGACGTCGTCGTCATTATCGGCATCGACGCGCGCGGCACGCTGCTCGGCGCACGCGTCATCAAACATCAAGAAACGCCGGGGCTCGGCGACAAGATCGAGTTGGCCAAAACGAAGTGGATTCGCGGCTTCGAAGGCCAGTCGCTCACTTCGCCGCCGGCCGAAAAATGGGCGGTCAAGAAAGACGGCGGCGTTTTCGACCAGTTCGCCGGCGCCACCATCACGCCGCGCGCCGTCGTCAAGGCGGTCAAGAGCGGCCTCGAATTCTTCGCCGCCCACCGTCAGGAAATCCTCGAAGGGAAATAACATGGACTACCGACAGATCCTCAAGGACGGCCTCTGGAATCAGAACGTCGTTTTCTCCCAGATGCTCGGCATGTGCCCGACCATGGCGGTCACCACCAGCGGCACCAACGGATTGGGAATGGGTCTGGCGACCACCGCGGTGCTCGTCTGCGCCAACATGATCATCTCGGCGTTGCGCAATTTCGTTTCGCCGCAGGTTCGCATTCCGGTCTATATCGTGTTGATCGCGACGCTGGTCACCGTCGTCGACATGGCGCTCAACGCCTGGATGCACGATCTTTACCGCGTGCTGGGCCTGTTCATCGCGCTGATCGTCGTCAATTGCGCCGTGCTCGGACGCGCCGAGGCGTTCGCCTCACGCCACGGCGTGTTGGCGTCGGTGCTCGACGGACTGGGAATGGGACTCGGATTTACCCTGGCGCTGACGCTGATCGGACTGATCCGCGAACTGATCGGTGCCGGAACGCTGTTCTCGCAGGCCAGCCTGCTGCTCGGAGCGAACTTCGCCTTTCTCGAAACGACGGTGCTGCCCAACTACGGCGGCGTGCTGATGATGATCCTGCCGCCCGCCGGCTTCCTGGTGCTCGGCCTGCTGCTGGCGGCCAAGCAGCACTACGAACGCCGGGCGAGTTCTTCCGCCGCTATCGGCCAGCCGGCGGAAGCCGCGGCCTGCCATTGATCACGCACAGGAGACGCTCATGCAAGTCGGTATTGCCTACTCGGAAAACGTGCAACAAATCTGGCTGACCATCGAGGTGCCTGACGACGCGACGGTCAGCGACGCCATCGCGCGCTCAGGCATTCTCGACATGTTTCCACACATCGACCTGACCACGCAGAAAGTCGGCATCTTCGGCAGGATCGTCAAACCCGATGCAGCGTTGCGCCCCAGCGACCGCGTCGAAATTTACCGTCCGATCACCTGCGACCCGCAGACCGTTGCGCGCCGCGACGGCGTCGGCGAGGACGACGACTGAAAGGTGCGCGCTGAACAGCGCGAGTAGACATCACTCCGCATCGGCGAGCAGGCGCCCGATCCAGGCTTTCTGACTGGCGCGTCGGCGCGATTCGCTGATGCGCTCGCGGATCGCGCTGCGCACCGAGTCGAGCGGCAACAGTGAGTCGGCCTCGACGGCGACGCACTGAAGGAGATGAAAACCGAGCGGCGACTCGACGACCGCCGAGATCTCTCCGGGCGGCAGCGCGAAGGCCACCGCTTCGAGTTCGGCGTACAACTGGCCGCGCTTGACCGTCCCCAGCTGCCCGTTGCTCAACGCCGTCGGGCATTCGGAATGCTTGAGCGCCTGTTCGCCAAAACGCTTGGGCGATTTGATGAGCCGCTGGCGGATGGCGTCGATCTTGTCGCGGGCACTGGTCCGATCGCTTCCCGGCAGGCCATCGTTGATGGTCACCAGAATATGTCGCAACGTGCGATTTTCGGGGCGCCGAAAACGATCGCGATGCATCAGATAGTAAATTTCGACGTCGGTGTCGCCCACCTCGTCGTTCTGGCCGGCAACGCGGTCGAGCACCGCCGCGACCTTGAGCTCGCGGGCGATGGCCTGCGCCAGGCTGTCCGGATCGAGCTCCGATTTTTCCAGATCGGCGAGGAATTCAGCGTCGCTGGCATAGCGGCAGCGAATCTGCGCCAGCGCTTCTTCGAGCGACGACGGCGAAATGCTCACTTGCGCCGCCTCGCGCGTCGCGAGGATTCGCTCCTCCATCTTGACCTGCCGCGCGACGATCGCCTCGACGCGTCGGCGCTCGGCCGTCTCGAGCTCGCTCGGCGGTCTCTGGAACAGTTCCTGCGCGAGTTTGAGCGTGAGATAAGGATGATTTTCAGGCATTGACTTCCTCCGCGAGCGACGCCAGCGCCGCTTCGGGAACGGCCAGCGTCCGCCCGGGCAGGCAGTCGAAATGGACGTGGTAGACCGCCGCGTCGTCCTGACGGACCACCCGCAGCACCTGACCGAGTGCACCGCGCGAAACGCGCAGTGCGCTTCCCAGGGAAAGCTCGCGGCGCGCGCGGACCCATTCCCTGGACTCGAAAATACTGGGGATCCAGGGCTCGGCGGCGTCGGCGAGCTCTTCCTCGCGGCAACCGACGATCCGGTCGTCGTCGATGAAATGCACCGAGTAGATGATCTGATCCTGCAGGAAAGTGCCGATGTCGACGACCGCGCCGACGCTGCCGCGCCGGATCAGCAGATCGCCGGTCGCCGCGCCGCAGTAGGTGCCGTCGTTGCGCACGTTGCGGATGACGCGCACGCTATCGCCCAGATCCCAGCGCGAGTGCATCAGCGGCTCGCACGCCCGATGGCAGAGAGCGGAATGGTGGTGATTCCCGAAGCGCGTTTCAAAACCCGGAAAACTTTCTCGGTCAGCGCGTCGGAGCGAACAAAATCGTCGTAGGCCCGGGCCAGGCTGGCGCGGTATTCAGCGCGATTCGGCAAACGCGTTTCAGGATACTGGCCAAGATATTGGTTGAAGCGCTGCAGGATGTGCAGTCGGTTGACCTGAACGACTGCGGCGTCGTAAGCGACGCCAAAGAAATCGAGAAAATCCTCGGCCGATTCGAGATCGGCCATGGCGCTGAGAAACTCGAAGTTTTGCGGACTGGACGTACTCATGGGGCGCTCCTGGGCAATGAATCGAACGGCTCCGCGGTCGCTGCTCGCAACTCGCCGAGCAGCGACAACAATTCGGGAGACGACGGCGGACGCTTGGCTGAATAGACAAAATCACGGACGCGGGCGATCAGCAGTACCGCCTCGACCTCGGCGACGGCCTGGCCAAGTTCGGCATAGACCGCCTGCACACCGCCGCTCCCCGAGTGTTTGCCGAGAACGAAGCGGTGCTGGCGGCCGACCAGTTGTGGATCGAAGCCCTGGTAATTGTCGGGATGCTTGAGCAGGCCGTCGATATGGATTCCGGCTTCGTGCGTAAACGCGCCTTCGCCGACGATGCTCTTCTGCCAGGCCACGGGACGACCTGAAGCGCTCGCCACTTTTTCGGAAAGTGGGGGAAATCTGCGCAGGTCGACGCCGGTTTCAATGCCATAACAGCGGCGCAAGCCAAGCACGACTTCCTCGAGCGGGGCGTTTCCGGCGCGCTCGCCGAGGCCATTGACCGTGGTATTGACGTGCGTCGCGCCGGCGCGCGCCGCCGCCAGCGTGTTGGCGGTGGCCAGCCCGAGATCGTCGTGCGCGTGCATTTCGATTTCGAGGTCGGTCGTCTTGCGCAAATCGCCGATGCGCTGCGCGACGGCAAACGGATCGAGCACGCCGAGCGTATCGGCGAAGCGGATGCGGCGCGCTCCGGCGCTTTGTGCGGCGTCGGCGATTCGCGCCAGAAATTCGGGATCAGCGCGTGAAGAATCCTCGGCGCCGATACACACTTCGAGACCCGCATCACGCGCTCGCGCGATATGCTTGCCGATGTTCTGCAGCAACCAGTCGCGGTCGCGGCGCAACTTGAAAGACAGGTGCTGGTCGGATGACGGCACCGAAATATCGATCAGCTGCACGCCCAGACCGCAGCATGCGTCGATATCGCCGGCATGCATTCGGCTCCACACCATCAACCGTGACGACAAGCCGAGCTCAGCGACGGCCCGAATGCTCTCGCGTTCGGTCTCGCCCATCGCCGGAATACCGATCTCCAGTTCGGGAACGCCAAGCGCGTCCAGATGGCGCGCGATGTCGAGCTTTTCCTCGACGCTAAACGCCACGCCGGCAGACTGTTCGCCGTCGCGTAGCGTCGTGTCGTTGATGACTAGAAAATCGTGTCCTGGCTGTGTCATAAAGCCTCCCGGACTCTCTAAAGCAATTCCGGTGCCAAAATACAACTCCTTTAATTTCAATCGATTAATCAATGAGCACGACGCACTTTACTAAACAAGTGTCGCAAGACCGACAATCGTCGAAGAAAAAACCAGTTGGCGCTAACGGCGAAGATTGGCCGCTGACGACGGTCGACAAGCGCGGCGTCCTGCGGCATAAGCGGCCGTTTTGTTCGCCTTGGCACGGGTCGGTGAAAGCTCGCGCACTTTTTCTCGCTGACGGTAGTCTCCCGAGAAAATACGGTGCTAGCATGCAGACAACACGGCAACTTTCTCATGGCGTTCGATGCAGGAGCCGAGCGAGAAAATGAAACCAGGACCATTGTTGTCACTACTGCTGGCGTTTTCCGTTTCCGGCCTGGCCGCCGAGCCGCCGGCAGAACTCACGGTCTACTATTTCGAACGGATGCCGTTTTTCGGTGACCGCGACGGCAAGGCTTCGGGGCTGCTGATCGACATTTCGCGGCTGATCCTCGACGAGGCCGGGGTCAAATATCGCTTGGTCAACGTTCCGGTGATCCGGTTTTTCGAGTCGCTCAAGAAGCCGGGAAACTCGTGCCTGATCGGCGCCCTGAAGACGAAAGAGAGGGAGACCATCTACGCCTATTCGGACGACTACATCTACCGCGATCAACCCTTCCGCATCATCGTCAACAAGCGCAAGAGAAAAGCCTTGCCTGAACGACCAAGCATCAAGCAGGTCCTCGAAAGCGAACTGCGACTTGGCGTCTCTGACGGTTATGTCTATGGCGATTGGCTCGACCGAAAAATTATCGAGCACCAGCCGAAGCTGCAAAAAATCAACATCGGCAACGACAGCGAAAAGATGCACAGGATGATCATCGGCGGCCGCTTCGACTACATGTTTGCAGTCGCCGAAGAAGCGCGCCACATCGTGACCGAAGACCGGGAACGTAGCGACAATCTGACGAGCGTCGAGATCGCCGACGCGCCGCGCGGAAACATGAGATACCTGCTGTGCAGCAAGGGAATAGACGGCGCCATCATGCAGAAGATCAACGTGGCGATCAGAACGGTAAAGTCGAGCCGCGATTACGAGCGATTAGCCAACCCGCTCAACTGATCGCCGCGCGTGCCAAGCGCCAATCAGCCCGGGAAAGCGGTTAACCGCGACGAACATGCAGTGAAACAAATCCTGGCGGAACAACGATCACGACAAAAAAACAATGACTTGCCTTGTATTTACATATCACCCACAAGGCGATTCACAAACATCCTCGAAAAGCTCAGGTTCTGCGTTGTGCGCGTTGTGTCGTTGTGGTTCAACTGAGGTTTTAAGGATCAATCGGCAGCGGGCAGGCGATGCTCGAGCGTGTAGGCATGCACTGCCTGGCGCAGCGTCGAAAACCGCCGAATTCGCGACAGCGCTTCTGAGGCGTCGAGGCCGCGCTGCTTGGCCGACAACTCGATCTCGGTCTGCCGCCCGGCGACGCCCAAGGTGACGCCGCGCGCCGTGAGCGCCGCTTCGACATCGCGCAGGACGTAGTAGCCGGTGGCGTCGATCATGGTGATCGGCAGCATGTCGAGAACCAGGCACTTGAGCTCGGGACCGGCACGATTGACGGCGGCAAGCACCTGGCGCCGAAAATACGGGGCATTGAAGAAAACGATCGGCGCGTTGAAACGAAACAGCATCAGGCCGGGAATCGTGGTCGCGTTCTGGTGCATGCGCAGCGGATGGATTCCGGCCATTCCAGGCACTTCGCCGAGAATCTCGACGTTCGGTCGCGAAGCCTCCTGGACGAAGCGCAGCAGCGCCAGAACGACGACCACCAAAATGGCCTGGACCGCGCCCACCGCAACGACGCCAAGCGTCGCCAGCATCGACAAGGCGAACTCGGTGCGCGAAAAACGCCACAGCGCCTTGAGCGTCTCGATATTGACCAAGGAATAAGCGCCGACCATCAGTACCGCGCCGAGCGAGGCAATCGGAACGTAGGCGAGAGGCGCCGTGAAGAAGAGCAGCACCACAGCGAAGGTCGCCGCGGCGACGAGTCCGGCGACCTGCGTCTTGCCGCCAGCGTAGTCGGCCATCGCGGTGCGCGAGTCGGCGCCGCTGATGGCGAATCCCTGCGACATCGCCGAAGCGATATTGGCCGCGCCGAGCGCCGAAAACTCGCGGTCGGCGTCAATCTCGTAGCCGTTTTTCTCGGCGAAACTTCGGGCGGTCAGCATCATGCTCGAAAAGCTGACGAGCGCCAGGCCCGCGGCGTCGGCCAGCAGCGCCGGCATCATTTCCAGCGGGAAGTGCGGAATATGCAAGGTTGGCAGCCCGGCCGGCACCTTGCCGACGGTCGCCACACCGAGCGCTTCGAGGTTGAACAGCGCGGTGAGCGCGCCGGTCAGCGCCATCGCCAGCAGCGCCGCCGGCAAACGGCGCAGATAACGCGGCCCGAGCAGCAGCACGGCAAACGACAGCACGGTAAGCCCCAACGTCGGCCAATGGAGCTGCTCAAGCTTGCTCAAGAATTCATAGAGCCGCGGCATGATGCCGTGCCGCTCGATGACAAAACCAAACAGCTTGCCAGCCTGGCCGATAAAGATCGAGAGCGCGACACCGTTGAGAAAACCGACCAGGATCGGCTTGGAGAGGAAATCGGCGAGCGCGCCGAGTTTGAGAAAGCTGGCGCCGATGCAGAAGAGCCCGGTCAGGAAAGTGAGCGCCAAGGACAGCGAGAGGTAGAGCGCGTCGTCGCCCGCCGCCAGCGGAACGAGTGCGGCGGCGATCAGCGCGCAGGTCGCCGAATCGGGACCGACGATCAGCTGACGCGAGGTGCCGAAGATCGCGTAGGCGACAAGCGGCAGGATGCTCGCGTAAATCCCGGAGACCGGGCTGAAGCCGGCGAGCTGCGCGTAAGCGATGCCGACCGGCAGCGCGACGGCGGCGACCGACAAGCCGGCCAGCAGATCGGGGCCGAAATTCTCGCGCCGGTAAGCGAGCAAGGCCGGTAGCCCCGGCGCGAAGCGACTCAGTCTTTCCTTCCAGCGGGAAGCTTTGGCATCCATGCAACGACAGCCTCCTTGACTCGATTCATCCTGGGAAAGGCAGTTTTAACACAAAGAACATGCCGCGAAGCAAATCCCTGTGGGACGAAGAGAAACAAGACATTGAATGAAAATACAATTCCACCGCGATGAGCGGGATAAAAACAGGTCTGTCTTCAACTTTTCTTCGTGAACTTCGTGTACTTCGTGGTTAAAACGACGCTTTTTTTAAGTGGACAATCTGCCGTCAGCCGCCGAAGACGCGGAACAGCAGCGGCAAGAACAGCGCGGTGACGATACCGTTGAGGCACATCGCCAGCGCCGAAAAAGCGCCGGTTTCCTCGCTGACCTGAAAAGCGCGCGCGGTACCGATGCCGTGTGCCGCGGTGCCAAGGGCGAAGCCGCGAACCGCCGGGTCCTTGATGCGCAGCGCGTTGAACAGCGTCGACGCGGCGATGGCGCCGAAAATCCCGGTGGTCACCACCAGCACGGCGGTCAACGAAGGCAGTCCGCCGATCTTCTCGGCAACGCCCATGGCAATCGGCGTGGTGATCGACTTGGGCGCCAGCGAAC
>Ga0316613_10000743_pt1 | contig 24212 bp, 24 predicted proteins | sample OWC_soil_day10_C_2_FD_207647 | JGI IMG/M metagenome (GOLD analysis project Ga0316613, IMG submission 207647) | Wetland soil microbial communities from Old Woman Creek delta, Ohio, United States - OWC_soil_day10_CT_b | ecosystem: Environmental > Terrestrial > Soil > Wetlands | place: USA: Ohio...
TTCGCTAAGAATGGGAAAATATTACTTTTAGCAGGACTTTGAGTTTTGACAGGTGATACTTTTATAATTATGAGTATCACCTGCATAAAGGAGAAAAAATGTGTCAAATTTTAAAAAAATAGTAGCTATAGGTGATTCGATTACATATGGTTTTCCCTATTTGCAATGCTCGTCATGGGTTCATTTGGTCAGTGAAGAGTTGGGCTTTCCAATAGTCAACAAAGGTGTAAACGGCGATACTAGTTCACAAATGTTGAAACGGTTTGATCTTGACGTTATCAGTATTTTGCCATCACATGTAATTATAATGGGTGGTACTAACGATGCTTGCGCCAGAGTTGAGGCTGAAGAAGTATATAATAATATTCGTTATATGGTAGAAATGGCTTTACAATATGGAATAATACCGATAATTGGGCTACCAATACCTTGCAATTATCCCCAAGATGAATATATTCTCGGTCTATATCGCGAAGATATGCGGGAGTATGCACTTACTAATGATTTATATGTGATTGATTTTTATACAGCCTTTTTAAAATATGAAAGCAAGCAGCCACAAGTAAAATTTTACGCAGATATGTTGCATCCTAATGAGAGCGGTTATAAAATTATGGCAGGGCTTGCTGTTAAAGCATTGCAAACTTTTCTGAAAATAGGTAGGAGGATTTAGTATGTTGGCACCGGAAAAATTGAAAGCTGAATTTGAAAAAGTTGAAGAAGAATATTGGCTGCTTAGGTCGTTTTTAAAAGGTCGAAAGCCGAATGAAGTAGATAAGATTGTTAATAGACTTCACCGGGAGTTATTTGCCGGTTTTGATTGCGTAGCCTGTTCAAATTGTTGCAAGGAAATTGTTCCGGTACTGGAACAAAGGGAAATTTGCGCGATTTCAGCAAAGCTTGGTTTAAGTCCTGAGGCTTATAAGAGCGAGTTCCTTGTTGCAACAGAGGATGGCTTTATGATAAAGGAAAAACCTTGCCCGCATTTAGGAGTAACTGGATGTTCGCTTTATGAATGTAGACCTGAAGATTGTCGCGAATATCCTTTTACGGATAAGAAGGAAGTAGTTGGCAGGCTTATTAATCTTGTAACAAATTGTTCAGTCTGTCCGGTGTTGTTTGAAATATTTAAGCAGCTAAAGCAACACTATAAGGCTGAGTTTACAAGGTTTAAAGCAGAGCAACAGGAATTTTCATGGTTTGATGAAACTAATGATGAATATGAAGATTGGGAAGTTGAAGAAGAATTTATTTCTCAGTCAGATTGGGCAGGTCTGGTAAAGTACAGATGTCAGCAAGTGGAGAATCATCCAGAGGACTTTGACTGTAAAAGGGATCTTGGAGCAGCGTATGTGCTGAATAGGGAATATGGGAAAGCGATGTTCTATTTGTATGATTTACATAAAAAGCAACCGGATCAAATTGATGTTCAGCACATGCTGTTAGACGCGCTGTTCGCAATGGGAAAAGATGAGACAGCAGTAAATTGGATTGTGCAGCCGAAGATTCTCCGACTCAATAATGCTATATTAGATAGTTGTTACAATTTTCTGAGGCCAAAAAGAAAACCGCAGCCTGTTGATGACATATATCTAGAGTTGCTAGGAGAAGGTTATGTAACATTTGGCACAAATGAGCTAATAAATGCGTTGTATTCTGATAAGCGGTTTAGTGTTAAAGGTGGTCCTGAGAAAAGTGACAACTATACTGTGAGCATCATAAGGAAGAATAAAAAGGGGAATAACTAATCTCGTTAATACCTGCTTGGGGGCTTTGATTTAGATTTCCAACCCATTTTTTCGGCTTCGTTCATTGCAGCACCTACTGCTAGTTCATCACAACGTTCATTCATTGGGTTGCCGTGATGGCCTTTAACCCAGTTCCAAACTACCTTGTGAAAACTATTTAGCCGGTCCAGTTCTTGCCAAAGTTCTTTGTTGAGAACCGGGCTGCCGGCCTTGGTTATCCAGCCGTTTCGCTTCCAGTTTTCCACCCAGCCTTCAGCAAGGCCCTTGCGCAAGTATTGGCTATCTGTATGGAGCACAATACTGGTCGGCTTATCAAAAAAACGGAGTGCTTCAATGGCAGCCTTCATTTCCATACGGTTGTTGGTGGTTGATGGCTCTGATCCAGCGATTTCCTTGATTAACGTGCCAAGCTGGATAACCGTGGCGTACCCACCAGGACCACCAGGATTTTTCAGGCAAGAACCGTCAGTATAAATAATGACGCTGTCATCATCATAGGCTCTTTGCTTTTGCGGTGGAACAGGAGACGGACTTGTTTTGGCGGTTTTGGCTTTTGCTAGCTTTGAAGGTAGCGAGATATTGCGCGGTGGCAGGGCGCCAGTGAGAAATTCGTTAGCTTCGCTCTCGGTGGCAAAGCCCTTATAAGCAGCTTTGGGGTAGCCATCTACCTGCTCCTTGCATTCGTCCCAGGTCCGATAGATTCCAGGAACACGTCCTGTTTTTACAGCGTAGAAATGTTTAGCCATACTATCTCCTTTCAAGGTTTGGGGGTTTATTTATTATTATATGTTTAATTAGTAAGCATGTCCAAAACAAGATGTAAAAATAAAAAAAACAATATACATAATCGTCAATAGCAGGAAAGTGAAATTAAAAATGGAATATACAGAAAATAATGGGGCCTGGACTGTGACCTTTACTTTCCGGGTTTTATAAATATTAAAGGGGGTTAAACATGAAAAAGATCGTTATGGTTATTATGGCTTCAATGCTAGTAATGAGTTTACTGGCAGGTTGTGGCGGACAAAAATCAGCTGATCAGAAAGCTCCAGAGAAAAAGTTTATTAATATTGCGACAGGTGGTACAGCTGGGGTTTACTATCCTCTTGGTGGTGCAATTGCTGAAATACTGAACAAAAATGTTCCAGGGGCTAACGCTACAGCTCAAAGTACAGGAGCATCGGTAGCCAACATTAATATGCTTAAAGATGGTAAAGTTGAATTAGCCATGGTACAGAATGACACCGCGTATTATGCTTTTAAAGGCATCGAAATGTTCAAAGATAAACAAGTTGCTAATATGAGAGGTGTGTCTACTCTTTATAATGAAACCATTCAAATCATTGTGTTAGAAGACAGCCCGGTTAAAAGCATTAATGATTTGAAAGGCAAGAAAGTGGCTGTTGGCTCAATCGGTAGTGGAACTGAGGCTAATGCTCGTCAAATATTAGAGGCCTATGGCCTTGCATATGCCGATCTAGATCCACAATATCTTTCTTTTGGCGAAGCTGCCAATGGTTTAAAAGATGGTAATGTTGATGCTGCCTTTGTAACAGCAGGTGCTCCAACGGCGGCCATACAAGATATTGCGTTTCAAAAGAAGGTTAGATTGATTCCGGTAGAGGCTGATAAAGCAGAGGCCTTAATCAAAAAATATCCTTTTTATGCTAAACAGTTAGTAAAAGCAAATACCTATCCTGGGCAAGCAACAGATATTACGACTGTAGCAGTGAAAGCCATGTTAGTCGTTCCTGAGAGCATGGACGCTGAAACGGTTTACCAAATCACAAAAGCGATTTATGGTAACACTGATCGACTAAAAGCCGCTCATAAGTTAGGTGAAGGCATTACTAAAGAAAGTGCTTTGGAAGGTATGCCAATTCCTGTTCATCCTGGTGCGGAGAAATTCTTTAAAGAAAAATAAGATGTAGGAGCAAATAAAATGCCGGGATTACTTTTGGGGTACCTGGCATTTTACCCAATATTATGGTAAAGAACGTAAGTAAGCAAAAAAAAAATTTTGTGACTGGTTTTTGCTTGCTAATTGGTATTGTACTTTATTGGTGGTTTCTCCCACTAAAGATCGTGATAGCGACAGAGTCGGGGATTGCACTTTCCTTGCCTACCTATCCAGAAGATACTTTCAGTATAAGATTTACTCACTCGGTTCATAAAACACCAGTGTGGGAAAATTTTGTTGTTAGAGGAGTAGATGAACTTACTCTTACATCAACCGAATATCGGTCCTATGGTGTTGGGATGCCCTCGTTGCCTTCTGAAGGTGTATTTACTCAACTTGGAGATCGGTTTATATTAACAAATTTGAATCGCCCTTTCAGGCAAATACCAGTAAGGGTAGGTCCGGAGGCAAAATTATCCTTTATTCACCAGGAAAAGGAATATCCTCTTTACCAATGGTTTGATGCGGGGACGTTAGTGACTGTGAGCATCAACTATGACTACTGGTGGTTTGTTTCGTGTATGTTTAATCAGAAATAGTACTAGTCTGGCATAACGAAGGAGTGCATAAATTGGCAGTTGAAGAAGAACAAAAACAGTTTGATGCAGATGAAATACTTAAAGAATTTGATTCAGAGGCTGATAAGCGAATCCTAACGGGTTTTGTTGGTAAGATTGTATCGGCCATTGCAATTTGTTTTACTCTCTTTCAGTTATATACTGCTTTTTTTGGCGTTCTTGATGCCCAATTACAGCGGGCCATCCATTTGAGTTTTGGTATGGGTCTGATTTTTTTACTGTACCCGAGTCGCCATAATTGGTCGCGGACCAGTATACATCCTTTTGATTTATTGTTAGCTATTGTTGGGGCAGCAGTGCCTATGTATGTTGTTGTGACATATCATCAACTAGTATTACGCGCGGGAACGGTGACTACCCTTGACTATGTAATTGGTGGTATTGGAATTGTAATGGTAATCGAAGGCTGTCGTAGAGTTGTAGGCAAGCCAATGGTTATTGTTGCGTTATGTTTTATCGCATATGCTTTTGCAGGGCCTTATCTTCCTAATATTTTAGCGCATAGGGGCGTTAGTCCCTCAGATTTAGTAGCACATTTGTATTTTACAACAGAAGGTATTTTTGGGATTCCGCTGGGTGTTTCATCCACGTTTATCTTTCTGTTCATCCTATTTGGAGCTTATTTGGAGTCAACCGGCCTGGGTAAATTTTTTATTGATATTGCCAATTCTATTGCTGGCTGGGCCAGTGGTGGACCTGCCAAAGTTACTGTTTTGGCTAGTGGTATGATGGGGACAATATCAGGCAGTTCAGTAGCAAATGTTGTGGGAGTTGGTAGTTTCACCATCCCCATGATGAAAAAACTGGGTTATGAGAAGGAATTTGCAGGTGGCGTTGAAGCTGCCGGGTCTACAGGTGGTCAAATTATGCCGCCCATAATGGGTGCTGCTGCTTTTCTCATGGCTGAGTTTATTGGAATTCCTTATCTTGATGTAGTGAAAGCTGCAGTCATACCAGCACTTTTATACTACACCGGAATTTGGATTGCTGTTCATCTTGAAGCCAAACGAAAAGGCTTAAAAGGTATTCCTCGCCATCAATTACCCAAACTTAAAGAGGTTTTTTTGAATCGTGGGCATCTTGCATTACCCTTAATTGCAATTCTATATTTGCTTGTGGATGGGCAGACGCCAACCAAAGCGGCCCTGTGGGGAATTGTTATTGCCATTCTTGCAAGTGCATTGCGTAAATCAACTCGTATGAAGCCGGGTCAACTGATTGAAGGACTAGAAAAAGGTGCCAAAGGTGTTCTAGGCGTACTTGTTGCCTGCGCTACCGCTGGTATTATTATTGGTGTTGTGACGAAAACTGGTGTAGGGCTAAAACTTGCTGGGGGACTCATTGAGTTAGCTGGTGGTATGCTGCTCCCAGTCATGTTTTTTACAATGATTACCTCCATTATTTTAGGAATGGGTGTGCCGACGACAGCAAATTATGTTATTACAGCAACTATTGCCGCACCGGCATTAATACAATTGGGCGTTCCGATCATCGCAGCCCACATGTTTGTATTTTACTTTGGTATCATTGCTGATATTACGCCTCCTGTTGCGTTGGCCGCTTATGCGGCATCAGGCATATCTGGTGGTAATCCCATGAAAACTGGGATTACGGCATCAAAACTAGCGATAGCAGCTTTCATAGTTCCCTATATGTTTGTTTACGCACCAGTGCTATTGATGGTTAAAGCTACTCCCGTAGAAGTTACTATGGCTGCTATTTCTGCAGTAATAGGGATGTTTGGCTTGGGGGTAGCGATGATTGGTTATTGGTATACAGAAGTAAGCGGGATCGTGAGAGTCATATCTTTCATCGGCGGATTAATGCTGATTGAACCAGGTTTGATAACTGACATCATTGGTATTGTGATACTTGTTGGCCTTTATTTTATCCAACGCAATAAAGCAAATGCACAGAAAAATCCTGCTACGTAGCTGGATTGAGTAAAGCCATCGAAGCTAAGTATTACTGATTATGCCCTGCAGTTTATTGACGAATAAGCTGCAGGGCATTCGTTATCAGGTAATCAGAGGATGCTATGATTACCTGAGTATTTTTGAAAGAGGTGTAACATGAGTAAGGTAAAGTTTGCAATAGTAGGGACCGGCTCAATCGTCCCTATCCATGCCCAGGCAATTTTAAGTATAGAAGATGCCGCGGTAGTCGCAATTTTTGGCCGCTCTGCCGCAAAAACGCAAGAAGTTGCCGGCAAATTTAATTGTGATTGCTACAATGACTATCAGGTAATGCTGACGAGAAGCGATATTGATGCCGTATCGATTTGTACGCCAAATGGGCTGCATGCGGAGTTGGGGATTCAAGCAGCGTTGGCAGGTAAGCATGTTGTTATCGAGAAACCAATTGATATTACCTTAGAAAAGGCAGATGCGCTGATTGAAACCTGCCAGAAACAAGGGGTTAAATTGGGAGTAATATTCCAACGACGCTATAGTGATGGTGTTATCGCGTTAAAGAATTTACTGGAACAGGGAAAATTGGGGGAATTAATTTTCGGCGGTTGTTATATTAAGTTATATCGGAGCCAGGAATATTATGATAGTGGTGCGTGGCGAGGAACAGGGGCTATGGACGGTGGTGGTGTTTTAATGAACCAAGGCATCCATTATATTGACATGTTGCAATATCTCGCAGGCGCGGTCGCTGAAGTTACCGGTCATTGCGGAATGTTTGGCCATACAGGGCTGGAAGTAGAGGATACCGCTTCAGCTGCCATCAAGTTTCAATCTGGGGCGTTGGGAGTAATTGAAGGGACTACCTGCGCCTACCCAGGCTTGGTTTCGCGTATCGATATCTACGGAACAGAAGGGAGTGCAGTCCTTGAAAATGAAGTACTTACTGCTGTTCAATTAAAATCGGGTTATGAATATAAAGCAGGAAGTACTACTGAAAACGCTGGAGTGAGCAGTCCGGATATTTCGTACGAATGCCATCGGCGCCAATTTCAGGAGATAATCACCGCCTTGAAAAATAATAGGGAACCGTCAGTCAACGGCTTAGAAGGACGGAAATCCCTAGAAGTGATACTGGCTATTTATAAATCTGCCTTTATAGGGAAACGAGTGACGCTACCACTGGCAGACAGTTTATTTTTAAAAGAACTGGCTAAAGCTGGTGGATTCACAAGGGGATAGGTTTACTTCGATACCAGACCGCGCTAAACTTTCAAAATGTTTTAAACGTAATATATTTTAAGCTGCCGTGATTTCAGTCACGGCAGTATTTTTTATACGATTATACAATTAGATTGTTAAATATTGCACAAGCTCGTATCGTTATTCCATACTACATCAATCAATAGAAAGAGGTGTAAACATGGGTTATTGCTTAGAAAAAGCGGGATTTAATCAAGTATTGCAGGAATTGTCCCAAGAATATGTTGTTTATGCTCCCAAGCTGTTTAAAAACGGAGGTGGTTTTTCAGATACAGATCGCATCCGTTATGGGGAAATTCATACAGTGGAAGAAATTATTTTTGACCGCAAATCAGAGTATTCCTTTAAAGAGGCATTGCTGCCACTGTCGCAGACGTTGTTTTTCTTTACCGAAGCTGTGGTAAAAGAAGCTGACCTATCCCAAAAGGGGGCAGTTATTCTATTGCGCAGTTGTGATCTGCACGCAGTTAAGCGGTTGGATACCATCTATCTTAAAAATGGCAGTGAAGATTACTATTACAAGCGGTTGCGAGATAAAGTAAAATTTATTCTGATTGGCTGTCAGCACTCGTTTGAGAACTGTTTCTGTGTCGACATGGGAACAAACCAAACCGATGCCTATGATGCTTATCTTGAAATGAAGAATGGCAAGGTATATATGGACAATCATAATGAAGCGTGGGAAGCAGCCTTGGCTGCGCACAGCACAGAAGTAACCGCTGTAATTCCCGCATATGTAACTGAAACTGAAACCCGTGTCCATATTCCAGGGGGGATCACGCTAGATGTGATGCAGGCAAAGATGTGGGATGAGTATGACAGCCGCTGTATTAACTGCGGTCGCTGTAATTTCGTCTGTCCCACCTGTACCTGCTTTACCATGCAGGACATCTTTTACACTGATAACGGCAAAATTGGCGAGCGGCGTCGGGTAGCGGCATCCTGTATGGTGGATGGATTTACTGAGGTTGCTGGCGGTGGTTGTTACCGCAAAAAAAATGGACAAAGAATGCGCTTTAAAGTATTGCACAAAGTGTATGATTATAAAAAACGTAATGGCTATCATATGTGTGTAGGCTGCGGACGCTGTGATGATATTTGCCCTGAATATATATCGTTTTCTAATTCTATAAATAAACTGGCTGAGGCTAGTAAGGCGGTGGCGACAAATGTTGGCAAATGAGTACCTTCCCTTTTTGTCCGAGATTAAGGAGGTTGTCAAGCACACAGATATTGAATATACGTTTCGCCTTACTTATGAAGGGGATGTGAAGCCAGGACAGTTTTTTGAAGTTTCCATTCCAAAGTATGGTGAAGCGCCCATTTCAGTCAGCGGTATCGGTGACGATACCGTGGATTTGACTATTCGCCGGGTGGGTAAGGTTACTAATGAGATTTTTGAGCGGTATGTTGGCGATAAACTGTTTATGCGCGGTCCCTATGGCAACGGTTTTGATATCAGCAACTATAAGGGCAAAGAGATTGTCGTAATTGCTGGTGGGACGGGTCTATCTCCGGTAAAAGGTGTTGTAGACTATTTTTGCAGCCACAGCGAAGAAATACAAGGTATGACGTTGGTAGCAGGTTTTAAGACGCCGCAGGATATTTTATTTATGGAAGATTTCGGGCGCTGGAAGCAAAGTATGGAGGTCATTCTGACGGTAGACTGTGCGGAAAGTGATACTGTCTGTCAGATTGGTTTGGTCACACAATATATCCCCCAACTGAACCTGAAAAATGTGAGTGAGGCGGTTGCCATTGTGGTTGGGCCACCGATGATGATGAAATTCACTACACAAGGACTGCTGACGAGAGGCTTTCACGAGGAAAATATTTGGATTTCTCATGAACGGAAAATGTGCTGCGGCATCGGAAAATGCGGTCATTGTAAAATTGATGATACCTATGTCTGTCTAGATGGGCCTGTATTTAATTATGTAAAAGACTGTCGGCTGCTTGATTAGAAGGGAGGTATGAAAAATGGATGTCAATACCAAAAAGCTGAAGAAAAATGCGTTTCGCGTAACAAAACACAGAGGTTTGACTGCTTCGCGAATTCGTGTGTCAGGGGGATTTCTGGAAGCAAAATATCTAGGGATGATTCAAAACATAGCAGAAACCTATGGTAACGGCATTGTTACTATTACAACAAGGCAGGGCTTTGAACTTCCTGGTATCAAATTTGAAGATATGCCTAAGGTTAATGAGCTACTTCAACCGATTATCGCGGGATTGGATATTAACCAAGAGATTGTGGGGCAAGGCTATACCTCTTCCGGCACAAGAAATGTTATGGCCTGTGTAGGAAATAATGTATGCCCCTATGCCTGCTATAACACTTCGGCCTTTGCGAAGCGGATTGAAAAAGCAATCTTCCCCAATGATCTGCATTTTAAGGTGGCGCTTACTGGTTGTCCTAATGATTGCGCAAAGGTAAGAATGCATGATTTCGGGATTATGGGTATGACCTTGCCCCATTATGACACAGATCGCTGTGTAAGTTGTGGAGCCTGTGTGAAAGCTTGTACCAGAAAATCAGTAAGTGCTTTGGAGACGTTAAATTACAAGGTCGTGCGTGACGCCAAGAAATGTATCGGGTGCGGCGAGTGTGTGCTGAATTGCCCAACCGGCGCATGGGCGCGCAGCCATGAAAAATATTTCCGATTAACTCTTTTTGGCCGAACAGGCAAGAAGAATCCGCGGTTGGGCGAAGACTTCATCAAGTGGGCAGATGAAGACAGTATTACTAAAATCATTTGTAATACCTATGACTATGTAAAAAATTACATTGATCCGTCTGCTCCCGGCGGAAAGGAGCATATTGGATACATTGTGGATCGAACTGGTTTTGAAGAATTCAAAAGATGGGCGCTCAAAGAGGTTCATCTCCCGGCAAAAGCAGAAATATCCACCCCGATTTATTGGAAAGGTATTAGCTATTGATGCAGTTGTACAATACCCTGAATAGCTAAGCAGTTGTTTGTTTCTTAAACGATCCTGCCTGCATTCATGACTATAAACACGTCAAATATATCTTTAAGGTCGCTTGGTACAGCGATATTATGCCGAACGCCGACATCATTTAAAGCGGAGGTTAATGCTGCTTGAAAACGGGGTGTTAATAATACATCAGGATTAGGAGAAACTATGGTGCTAAGATTGGTATATAAGAAAACCTCAAGCTGGTCGCCAATATCAGGAGGAAGTATGGTCTCTGCTCGAGAAAGGGAGACTTTGCTCATAATGACACCTCATCTATCTATATATTCTGCAGTAAAGAAGTTTGCAGGCGCAGGTAGGTAATGCATTGACAACACACCACCTACCTGCAAAAGTCTGTAACATGTTGTATATAGATAGTATATGCGGCTAACTTGTTTGTGTGACAAATGTTAAAATATTTTACTCCACTGCTGGTGGTTCAGCAGTATACACGCTTTTTTAGCAGGTATAAAGGCTTCTGAGGTTTTTTTCTTCAGGAGCCTTTTATAGTGTTTGGCAGGAAAAGCAGTTTCTGGGACAGAAATGTTGTTGAGATAGCATAAAAATGTATTTGGTAGAATATATTTTTAGTTTCAGATAATACTGTTAGCTTTTCGGCAGGATAATCCTAGATTAGAATAGAAGGTTTTAATAAAAATATCCATTTATGTATTTTTTTGTTGGCTATAATTGCTACAAAATTGGAGCATATTTTCATCGCTATTTGTTAAGGAGAGAAAAATATTGGACGAAAATAATTCCGGCGGCAAAATCCATAACCAGCAATTAGGTAAGCAATCTTCGATAATAGAAGACATCGCGCTGTTCACGGACGAAGACGACGCACTGAATAAGATTATTGCCTTGTTACGCAAAGCCAGCGGCATTAATTTCGCTGAATACAAGCAGTTAACAATAAAACGGCGTATCATGCGCCGAATGGGTTTGCTCAAGATTAACAAGCTTGATAATTATGTTGCTTATCTGCAGCAAAATGGCGCAGAACTCACCGCCCTGCAGCAAGATATGTTAATCAATGTCACGAATTTTTTTCGTGAGCCGCAGGCATTCGAGACCTTGAAAAAGGTCGCTTTTCCATTCATTATCAGCACTGCTGCACCCAATGTGCCTATCCGGTTGTGGGTGCCTGGCTGTTCAACAGGCGAGGAAGCCTATTCAATGGCCATCGCGCTGCTGGAATTTTTGGAGGATAACAATATCGACAGGCGAATTCAGATTTTTGCCACAGATATTAATAAAACAGTTATCGACAAAGCGCGGGTTGGAATTTACCCCATGACAATCATGACCGATGTTAGTCCAGCGCGGCTTAACCGCTTCTTTGTTGAAGTGGAACAGGGCTATCAGGTCAGCAAAACGATTCGCGACATATGCGTATTCGCCAGACAGGATATCGGACAAGACCCGCCTATTTCCAGGGTAGATCTCATCAGTTGCCGCAATGTGATGATTTATTTTGGCTCGGTATTGCATAAACGAATATTCCCGATTTTCCATTATGCACTGAATCCCAATGGCTTTTTGATTTTGGGGGCGTCCGAGTCTATCGGTGTATTTGCCGATCTGTTTGACTTGGTGGATAAAAAATACAGGATTTATACAAAAAAAACGGTAGCCACGCCACTGGTATTTGATTTTTCGGCTGCTGAGCATGCGGCATTGCTCCAAAACCGCAGCAAGGAGGAGCCAGATGGTTTGAATAGCGGTTCTTGGCTGGATGTGCAAAAAGAGGCTGACCGGATTGTTCTCGGCAAATATGCCCCGTCTGGTGTAGTTATCAATAGCCAAATGGATATTATCCAGTTCCGGGGGCGTACTGGCGTCTATCTTGAACCGGCTGCAGGAATGCCGAGTGTAAACCTGTTAAAAATGGCCAGGGATGGTTTGTTTGCCGGGCTGCGCGCTGCCGTCAATCAGGCCAAAAAGGAAAATGTACTGGTTAAAAAGGAAGGTCTGCATGTTCTCGAGAATGGGCAATCCTTCCCGGTTAATGTTGATGTTGTTCCGATCAATGGGACGTTTCAAAAAGGCGAGTATTTCCTGGTGGTATTTCGGGATGGTGTATCGCAGCCTATGCCTGATGGTAGGTACAATAGCGGCATTGTGGCACCAGAAGTGGTTCAACAAGCGAGGGCAGCCGATAAAGTCCTGCGCCTGCAACAGGAGGTCGCCGCCACGAAGGAATACCTGCAGTCGATCATCGATCAGCACGAAGCAGCTAATGAAGACCTTAGGTATGCAAACGAAGAAGTACAATCAAGTAACGAAGAATTGCAGAGCATGAATGAAGAAATGGAGACTGCCAAAGAGGAACTCCAGTCAGCTAATGAAGAGTTGATGACATTGAACGAAGAACTGGAAATCCGCAATATAGAATTGAACCATGTCAACAATGATATGATCAATCTGCTGCGCAGCATCAACCTTCCTGTCCTTATACTTACCAGCGATTTGTGCATCAGACGTTTCAACTCGGCTGGCGAAAAGGTATTTAACCTGATCAGCGCTGATGTCGGGCGGCCGATCAGCAATATTAAGCCGAATATTGCTGTTCCTGATTTGGAGCAAGCGAGTCTCCAGGTAATTGATACGTTAAACAGCATAGAGCAGGAAGTCCAGGATCGATGGGGGCACTGGTATTCGATGCAAATACGTCCCTATCGGACTACAGATAATAAAATTGATGGTGTTATTATTACCTTTGCCGATATTGATGCCATCAAGCAAAGCATCAGAGTTGTTCAGGGGGCCCGGGAGTATGCTGAAGCCATTGTGGAAACCGTAAGGCATCCCATGGTTGTTCTCGACGCTGACCTGCGGCTGAAGACGGCCAACAAGGCTTTTTGTCAGACTTTTCGAATAACACCTGAAGAATTGAATGGTCAATCCATTTTCCAAATAAAAAACAGCCAGTGGGACCTGCTTGAACTGCGCGTCCTGCTGACTGATCTTCTGGATCAGGATAAGGCTTTTGAAGATTTTGCGGTTAGCGGCGATTTCTCTGATATCGGGGAATTAACTATGTTGATTAATGCCCGACAGATTGTAAGATTGCACGATAATACCAAATTGATTCTGCTGGCCTTTGAAACTGTTATTTCGTAGCTAACTAGGAATAAATATGGTAAAACTAAATATTCAAGCGAACCACAGGATGATAAGGTCTGGAGATGTCCAGCAGAACCGGAGAGAATAATGTGCCTGTCAGGAGGAGGCTATATGGCCAGATCAGATGCCGAAGGAAAGCGGGGAATCATTGATCCCGCGAAATCGCTCCTATCGTTGGATAATACCGGAGCAGAAGAATTAAAGCAGCTAAAGTATGAATTGCGGGCCAAGGAATGGGACTTAGAAATTCAGTGTCAGGCGATGCAAGAGACACTCGGGGAGTTGGAGGAATCCCGCAATCGCTATGCTGATCTTTATGATTTTGCGCCGGCGGGTTACGTGACTTTTGACGAAAAGGGCTGTATCAGTGAGATTAACCTTGCTGGTGCGGCCTTATTAGGCATGGAGCGACCACGCCTGCTGGGCATGCCGATGACGGTTTTTGTCAATAAAGGTAGTTATAAACTTTTTTTTGATCATTTGCGCGCATGCAGGCTGACTGGTAAAAAAGTCATTACTGAATTAGAAATTATACCCAGAAAATCTGCGGCTATCCATGCTCAAATTATCAGTATGCCGCTGCCAGGCGCAGGTAATTATGGATCAAACTATCGGTCGATTATCGCCGATCTCACCGACCGCAAGCTCATGGAAAAAGAGATGTCTCGCATGGACAGGTTAAACCTGATTGGAGAAATGGCTGCTGGTATTGCCCACGAGATCAGGAATCCTCTGACGACGGTAAGGGGGTTTTTGCAGTCCTTCATGCGGAAGAAGGAATTTGCCCAGTTTGACTCGCGGCTCCATTTGATGATTACCGAACTGGATCGAGCTAACTCCATCATTACAGAATATCTTTCTCTGGCCAGGAACAAGCTGCTTGATCAGTCACCGCAGAACCTGAATACGATCATCCAAAATCTGTTGCCATTGCTGGAGTCTGATGCACTGCTTAATGAAAAATGGATTGTTACGGAATTATTGGATGATCTCCCTGTTTTGCTGCTGGATGCCCAAGAAATGAGGCAATTAATTCTCAATTTCGTTAGGAATGGTTTGGAAGCTATGTTGCCGGGAGGTCAATTGACGATTGGCACGTTTGCGGAAGCTGAGCAGGTGGTTTTATTTATTCAAGACCAGGGTAGCGGTATTCCGCCGGAAATTGAGCAGAAATTAGGAACGCCTTTTTTGACAACAAAAGAAAATGGAACCGGACTGGGGTTGCCGATATGTTTTAACATAGCTAATCGGCATAATGCAAAAATAGAGATTAAGACGGGAGAATCTGGGACTACTTTTATGGTGAAATTTCCGCATCCATAACTAGCTGCGATATGGTACAATCAAGATGTACGGCAATTTTATTAAACATAGAAAAGGAGTGTTGTTATGCTAGTAGCGCCTACTCCGCCAACAAAACCCACGCCGCCTGTTGCGCCTACGCTTACTCCGGCAAGTTCCCATACGGCGGCTGATCTTTCGCCAGCGGCTGCTGCTAATTCAAGCCAAAACTCGAGTAAGCCAGTGAGTACGGAATTATCAGGTACGGCTAAGAAGCTAGATGAATTGGGTAAGGCTTTTCAGGGAAAGCCGGTGCAGACTAAGACCGGCGACAAAACCGCGCCTGCTCCAACAACAATAAACAAAACAAATAGTATCCAGGCAGCGCCTGCCGCTAGCACTGATTCTCAGGCTGTTTCTGCACAAACAGTCGTTCCTGATAAACCGCCAGTGGTGAATAGCAAACCGTCTGCTTTTAGCTATCTTCCCTTTATCGGGATAGTCGGAGTTATTGCCGTGATTTTAGTGGGTCTGCGTTTATATAAAAGGAAGACGAAACAACAGCGTACACTTATTGACTATTCAAAGCGAACAACAGCTGTAATGAATAAAGAGGGCCTAGATATTGTTGTAACGCCTCAGACGACAACACCTAAAGTGAAAAGCAACTTTGAAGTGCGAGTATAGCCCGCTACGTGGTGGCAGGACGTGCCAGGTTAAAATGAGAAACCTCCGAATTATCTGTCAGATAATTCGGAGGTTTTTTCGATTAAACCCGCATTTTTTCTGGTCTTATATGGTAGACAGGAAATATATAATATACTATAATTAAACTTACGTTTAAAATGTAAGTTTAAAAAATGAATTTAAAAATAAGCCGTGTTATGGGAAAGGATGTGAATATAACGAGAAAAGAGATATGTGCGGATAAGCCAACTGTTAATAAAATTATTGAAGCAGCCATTCCGTTATTTGCAACCAAGGGATTAGCCGCTGTTTCGGTCAAAGAGTTGGCTGATGCCGCCGGAGTTAATATTGCACTGATCTCTTATTATTTTGGCGGGAAAGATAATTTATATGCATTTGTATTAGAAAATCAATTGTCGATACTAAGAGAGGCCATTGATGCCATTAGCAAAGAAGAGATTTCAGCTGTTAAGAAACTACGATGTTTTGCTGATATATTGCTTGTCACTAATAAAAAAAATCCATACATAGATCGGTTATTTTTTACAGAAGTATTCAATCCGACTAAATATTTCGACCATTTAGTGAAAAGTGCTGCGCGGCATGCCCATTATTTTTTGCAGGGTTGTATTGAAGACGCGCAAAGCAATGGTGAATTTAGAGCCGATATTGATTCAGATCTTGCGGCCATGTCGCTGCTGAAAATATTGAACGTATCCTTTACGGCTCAGGATCTTTTTAAAGAATTGATGCCAAGCAAACAAGACATTGCAGCAGAATATATGTCACAGGCTATTGAAATCTATTTAACTGGCGTTGCAAAACGTCCTTAAATAATAGCAAAATGGGAGGAGAAAATAACGGTGAACAAAAAAAGTATTATATGCCTGCTTGTACTATTTCTAATTGTAACAGCAGGCTGCGGTAAAAAACAAGTTGCCGGTCAGCCGAAGGAAGTAGCGGTCAAGGCTATGCAGGTTATTCAGCAGGATACGCCTGTTACATACGAATTTGTCGGCGAAATCGTAGCAAAAGATGAAGTCCAAATCAAACCACAAATCGCCGGCAATATTTCTCGAAAATTAATACGTGGCGGTGATACTGTTAGTGTCGGCCAACCGCTGTTTGAAATTGATCAGCGCAAATATGCAGCGTCAGTAGCTGATTCGCAGGCTCAGGTCGCGCAAGCGCAGGCTTCTTTAAGCAACATTCAACGCGATGTTGTGCGGTATCAGAGTTTAGCTGATCAAGGCGGTATTGCTGTTCAAACCTTGGATACGTCCAAGTCACAGGCCGAACAGGCGGCAGCGCAGGTAAGCGCATATCAGGCCAAATTAGACCAGGCTCAGAATGATTTGTCAGATACGGTAATTGTATCACCGGTAAATGGCCGGATTGGGGTAAATGAGTTAAGTGTCGGCGATTATGTTCAGGCTGGCAGTACTGTTTTAGCAACTGTTTCTACAGTGGATCCGGTGCAAGTTCGCTTCAGCATGAGCGAAAATGAATATTTAAAATTTGCTCAAATGGGCAATTCGACTGATGCCTGGGGACAAAACCTTAAGATGATCCTCAGCAATGGAAGTGAATACCCAATTGCTGGTCACTTGGAACAGGTTGACAGAGGTCTGGCGAATCAAACAGGTACGCTTGCGATGAAAGCCGCTTTTGGCAATCCGCAGCACTTACTGGTCCCAGGCATGTTTGCCAGGATTGTGGCCGTTGGCGAAACTCGGCGGGGAGCAATCCTTATTCCGCAGCGTGCTGTTCAGGAATTGTTAGGTAAAACCTTTGTTACTGTCGCCGGTGCTAATAACGAAGCAGTGACTAAACCGGTAAAGGTAGGACCTAAAATTGGTAATTTGCAAATTATCGAAGAAGGCCTTACAGTCCAGGATATTGTTGTTGTGGAAGGGTTTGCGAAAACTCAGCCGGGAACACCGCTCAAAATTACCATGATCGGTCTTGACGATCTAATTATTCCAGGCGCGAAGTAGGGGGGGCGGATTCATGGCAAAGTTTTTTATTAACCGCCCAATCTTCGCAATCGTCATATCCATACTTATTGTATTGGCAGGTGGTATTGCTGCTTATACCCTGCCAATTGCCCAATATCCGCAGATTACGCCGCCTCAGGTCAGTATTAGCACTACCTATACCGGTGCTAACGCCGATGTAGTGGAAAAAACGGTAGCTCAGGTCATTGAGCAACAGACCAATGGTGTAGAAGGCGCGGTTTCGATGACCTCCACCAGCGCTGATACAGGCAAGTATTCACTCAATGTTAAATTCGAATTGGGACAAAATCCCGATATGGTGACAATGTACACCCAAAACCGGGTAGCGCAGGCTAATGCCGGTCTGCCTTCGGATGTGCAGGTTACTGGCGTAACAACCCGTAAGGTTTCACCTGACACAGCTTTGTATTTTAGCCTTGTTTCTCCCAATAGCAGTTATGACAGTGTGTTTCTCAAAAATTATGGTAGTATCAATGTCATTGATGACATCCGCCGGGTTAAAGGCGTAGGTGATGTTAGTGAATATGGTGCCGACTTTAGCATGCGTGTTTGGCTTAAGCCGGATAAGCTGGCGCAACTCGGAATTACGGCTGCTGATATCGTTAGTGCCATCAAAGAGCAAAATGTGCAGGCACCGGCCGGTACGATCGGCCAGCTTCCATCAGTACCAAAACAAGAGTTCCAATATACGGCCAGCGTCCAAGGCCGTCTGGTTACTGAAGATGATTTTAGGAAAATTATCATTCGCTCGCAATCAGATGGTTCTGCCATTCACTTAGGCGATATAGCCACAATTGAATTAGGTTCCAAAGATACTTCTTTTAAAAGTAGCTTTGACAGCAAGGAGGCCGTTGTTTTTGCCGTCCAGCTAACAACAGAAGCTAACGCTCTGGAGACAGTGAAAGGTGTCCGGAAAGTCATTGAGGATGCGTCCAAGCGTTTTCCGCCAGACATGGAGTACCGTATCCTTACTGATAATACTAAATATATCACCGAGTCATTAGAGAAGGTATTCCATACTTTTCTGGAAGCCCTTGCGCTAGTACTGATTATTATGTATTTGTTCCTGCAAAATTGGCGGGCCACTTTGATTCCTATGCTGGCGGTGCCGGTTTCCTTGATCGGAACCTTTGCATCTTTTGTAATATTAGGATTTTCCATCAATACTCTGACTTTGTTTGCTATGGTGCTAGCTATCGGTCTGGTGGTTGATGATGCGATTGTTGTTGTGGAGGCCGTTGAGCACCATATGCGTCATACAGGTCTCAATCCGAAGGAAGCGACAATCCGGGCGATGGAAGAAGTATCTGGTCCGGTTATCGCTATTGCGTTCGTACTTGCGTCTGTTTTTATTCCAGTTGCTTTTTTCGGAGGAACGACAGGCGTTTTGTATAAACAATTTGCACTGACAATCGTCGTTTCTATGGCGCTGTCAGCGCTTGTGGCTCTAACATTGACACCAGCGCTCTGCGCCTTGATCTTAAAGCCATATAACGTTGAAGAACGTCCCGGCTTGCTCGGCAGATTTTTTAACCGTTTCAACAATTGGTTTGACCATATGCTTGAAAAATACTCCAATGGTGTTCGGCGCTCGATCCGCCGGGCTGGTCTCTGGGGTGTAGGATTAGCAGTAATTGTCATCTTGTGCGGGGGTATGCTGAAAGTCATTCCTGCCACTTTTGTGCCTGATGAAGATCAGGGTTTTCTGTTATCTGTAGTTAGTTTACCTGAAGGGGCTAGCCTGAACCGCACCACAGCGATTGCCAAGCAGGTCGGCGAAATCTATCATTCACTGCCTGGCGTAGAAACCAGTGGGGAAATAGCCGGTTTTGATGTTTTGGCCGGTGGACAAAAGCCAAATGGCGCGATGGTAATTGCTGGCATGGCACCATGGGGAGAGCGGACAACACCTGAGACCCAGTTGAAAGCTGTTATTGGGCAAGCCATGGCTAAAGTAAGCAATATACCGGAAGCTACTGTTCTTGCTTTTAGTCCACCTGCATTGCCAGGGATTGGTAGTGTCGGCGGTCTGACCTTTATGATTCAGGATAGAGGCGGCTCGACTATGGCGGAAATGAATGATGTATCTAAGCAATTCGTCGCGGCAGCCCGGAAGCGTCCGGAAATCGGCATGGCTCAATCAAGTTTTCGGGCCGATACGCCTTCTTATCGCTATGAAGTAGACCGGGAAAAAGCCAAAGCGCTGGGCGTACCTGTTCAGGATATATTTACCGCATTACAAACCTTTTTGGGCGGTGTTCAGGTAAATGACTTTAACCGGTTTGGCCGTACTTACAAGGTCATGCTGCAGGCGCAGCCGGAATTCCGTTCTGATGTGGACGCCACCCGTTTCTTCTATGTGCGGAGTTCTTCCGGTACCATGGTGCCGCTCAATACGTTGGTAACACCGGTTGCAACTAGTGGCCAGACACTGATTAAGCGGTTTAACGGTTACCCGGCTATGCAAATTAATGCGACCACGGCTCCGGGCTATAGCTCCGGTCAGGCAATGACGGCCCTGGAAGAGATAGCGGCTGAGGTATTGCCGCAAACCTTTACCTACGAATGGTCAGATTTAAGCCGTGAAGAAAAGGTTTCTGGCGGCCAGACGCCAATTATCTTCGGTTTTGCGTTGTTGTTTGCGTTCTTGTGTTTGGCAGCTTTGTATGAAAGCTGGAATATCCCTTTTGCTGTACTCCTATCAGTTCCCACTGGCATTTTAGGGGCAACATTCCTCGTATATGCCCGAGGACTGGAAAATAGTGTTTACATGCAAATCGGGTTGGTTATGCTTATTGGTCTGGCAGCCAAAAATGCGATTCTGATCGTAGAATATGCCAAAGCCAGGACTGATAAAGGAATGGAACCAGTGCAGGCAGCGATTGAAGCAGCTAAACTCAGGCTGCGGCCTATCCTGATGACCTCATTGGCTTTCATCTTAGGCTGTATTCCATTAGCAGTATCAACAGGCGCCGGTTCTGCCGCCCGTACAGCATTGGGCACAACCGTTGTTGGTGGTATGACGTTAGCTACTAGTCTGAGTATTTTCCTGGTTCCTGTATTGTTTGTTGTTATTGAATACGGGGCTGCTAAAATCAAGGCGTTTAAAATCAGCCGCAACGGTTGAACTACTTGGTCTACCAGAATTTATGATTAAATTCTGTTGACATAAGAACGACGAAGGCTTCTGTCGGCGTCCTGAGGGACTTGGCACAAGCCAAGTCTTTTCTTATCAAAAACCGCGCAGAAATTAATTCTATGCGGTTTTTATTTGCAATAAATGAGCGGAGCATCCTGGTTTCTAACGAAAATTTAATATTTTAACGGTAAAATAAATAACAGAATTGATGGTGGTACTACATGAGCTAAGCGAATCGTAATTAGGAGGTCTTCCTATGGAGATAAAATCTAGGCAAATTGAACTAGCACAGTCAGTCCCGGCCATTGTCGGAATACTGGCAGCGAAACGCCAGGCATTAGTAGAGCGTGCAGGGAAGGAAGCGGCGGCAGTGGTAGCAAAAGCGGGATTAACCATCCGCGAACAGCAGGCGGCCATGGCTGTAGCCGATTTGTATTTGCAATTTTGTCAGGAAGACGCGAATAATCAAAAGTGGAGCGAACTTATGGAGGCTGCTATTCGGCAGGATGAGTTAAGGCAAATTGGATGAGTTTTTACGTTTGTTGATTTGTATGTAACAAAAACTACCAGGGACAGTTATTTTGACTGTCCTGGTAGTTTTTTATTGGAATATATAGTACAAAAGTGACAATTCTCATAGTTAATTAGGACTTTTGTCCCTGGAACTGTTTTACATAGTATGTTATTCTTAAAGTAAGAAACTAAAGCATAAGGAGGCTGTGGCAAATGCTCGATTATTTGTTTACATTGTGTGCCTTTGGTGTTTTGATTCTGTGCTTTAGCGGTATCCTTAGAGTCGTATTTGGTAATTTGTTTAGAATTGATAAATGGTGATACTGAGTGGGCAATCACAGCAATATAGGGGACGGTTATTGACTTGAATTTGATTTAAGCCAATAACCGTCCCCTATAGTTTTATAGTGTGGCTCTTAATCAATTAGTAAGAGGCCTGTCAAAGTAACTTCTCCCGGAATAAAGTCAGCTGGTAAACCTAGCTGTCTACATACTTTGCCCACATCCATCCCAAGCGCTTCCATAGATGGGCGCGCTTGGGATGGATGGCGACAAGTGAATTTTCCCTCTTTTCTGGCGCAGGTCTCACATAGCGTACAATGGCCGCCAGAGAGTCCTGTTGCCAGAGTAAATCCCATGCGAAAGGCTTCCTTTTCGAGTTCAACGATGATTTGACCAAAATTATTTTTGATTTTATGAAAAGGTTCGATGTAATCACTGCCAGAGAGCGGTTCGGTAATCTGCATTACCAGCGCGAAAGTATACTTTTCTAGAATTTGACTAGTTTCAGCTAAATCAGGTACATTCGGTGGGCACATTAGGTTAGCTCCATATTGCTCACAGGTATTAAGACGACACTTTAATCTTACGCGGTCATCAACACGAAGTTCTTTTGCTAACAGTAATTCAGCCCTAACACATCCCTTTTTTAATGCGTTATCTTGTAAGAGGAGAATATTATGCAGCTTTTGGGTTAACGCCATAAAAAACACCGCCTTATTATGTTTAGTTTATTTGAGGTTACAGATTCCCGATGATAACACGTTAGTTAAAAGCCGATATTCCGCAGCAAAGAAGTTTGCAGGCGTCAAGCCTATTTTAAGGATTGTTACCGCAAAGTACTCAAAGTACTCAAAGGTCTATTTTATTAAACAGCTACCCTTCGTATCCCTTTGCGTCCTTTGTGGTTAAACCTATCAGACGATGTTCTAGTACCGATGGTCTTTGGGGCTTAGCTGCTGAAATATAATCCAGCCTTGGTGGTTTTTGTGTTCTACTTGCCAGAATTGACCATCTTCAGATTTGCTAGATACCCTGACCACATCGCCTAATTTAAGCGTCTCAATAACTGTCGCTGAAGGGGTTGGCTCGGAGAATAATTTAACTTGGTCGACATTGGTTACTGCTGAGAAGACAGCTTGTGCAGGTAAAGCTGTAGAAGTAATCAGCATAAGGAGTAGGAGCAGTTTTGGTAATAAGGGAATTTTTTTCAAGGTAATTCCTCCAGTCAGATAAGTAGATGAAAATAGAATTCACCAAACGACAGCAGAAGTCCTATGTGTTTTCCTACTTATCTAAAAAAACATGTAGGGATTTAGCGATTGGTTGCGAATAAATAAGTAGGTGCAATGTGTTGCTGAGAAGCGCACAGCTGGTAAAAAGGGGAGAAGTTCGATGATGGATATGATAGAGGATTATAAGTACTTGTTTGCCTTGCATTTGCAGGATATTAGCAAGCGCTACGGGTTGCTTTATTATGACGTCCTTAGAGGTAAAATGCCAGAGGAGGTCCAGGAAGTATATGCGGCGGGATTGGCGCAGGTATTTGAGTATATGAATCTGCGACATGGTTTGGAAATGGAAGAGGTTATGGCTGTTCATGAGACGATAATAGAAAGCGTGCTGGCGGAATTTATTATTGCGGCATTGCATAATGTTGAGTCAGATAATCCGCCATTATTGCAGTAAGTGGGTAGGAGGATAGTAAGTGCATACAAATATGGTTTATATGACGCGGGTGGCAATTTTGGCAAGTGCAGCCACCATTCTAATGCTGCTGGAGCTGCCGGTTATTTTTATGCCACCTTTTTTGAAACTGGATTTTAGTGATATACCAGCTGTTATTGGCGCCTTTGCGCTGGGGCCATTGGCAGGGTGTTTGATTGTGCTGCTGAAAAATATCTTACATATGAGCAGTACCCAAACGGCGGGGGTTGGCGAGATGGCCAATTTCCTGGTTGGTACAGGTTTTGTTGTGCCTGCGGCTTTTATTTATCGGATAAAAAAGAACCGTACAGGGGCCATGCTGGCTCTTACTGTTGGAACAGCCTCAATGACGCTGGTGGCGGCGGCAGTAAATTACTGGGTATTAATTCCATTGTATCAATCTGCATTACAGCTTCCCCTTGAGGCTATTATTACCATGGGGAGGGTAGCTAACCCGTTGATTGTTGATCTTAAGACTTTTATCGTGTTTGCTATTGTACCCTTTAATTTGTTTAAAGGTAGTATTGTTTCGCTGATTACCCTGTTAGTCTACAAAAAACTATCCCCAATTTTGCATTAGAAAATAAGGAGTGTAACATGGCTGAAGAAGAGCGAGTTAGAGTAAAGACCGGGATTTATCGCCATTATAAAGGTAAACTGTATCAGGTTGTGGGTGAGGCTATTCATAGTGAAACAATGGAGCCGCTGATTGTCTACCGGGCGTTGTATGGCGAATATCGATTATGGGTGCGGCCTAAGGCCATGTTTTGTGAAACTATTATGCTAGATGGCAAGGCGGTCCCCCGTTTCGCATTAGAAGTCGAAGTTGACAATTGAGTGCAAATAGTAGTAAAAAACAAAGGCCGCCAAATTCAATTGGCGGCCTTTTGCTATAGTTTGCCCGGCATGGGCAGTAACTTGGCGGTGAAAGTCCGCTATGGGCTTGGTAGTGGGAACCATTAGCTGAACAGCAAGGGTGTCCTCCGCGAGGCGGAATCTGAAAGAAGCTGTAAGCAAA
>Ga0316613_10000744_pt1 | contig 24178 bp, 18 predicted proteins | sample OWC_soil_day10_C_2_FD_207647 | JGI IMG/M metagenome (GOLD analysis project Ga0316613, IMG submission 207647) | Wetland soil microbial communities from Old Woman Creek delta, Ohio, United States - OWC_soil_day10_CT_b | ecosystem: Environmental > Terrestrial > Soil > Wetlands | place: USA: Ohio...
TACCACTTGACTGCTAAAATACCTACGTATTCTTTCAACGCCAAACTTGTATTTAGCAAAGCACCTGCCGAAGGCCACAATTGATGAAGTTCAAATTGATTTATTATATTGCTTTGATAATCCGTTGGATAAGGCAGAACAGTTACCTGTGCTTTTTCAAATTGCAATACAGACCGTTTCATATGAAAAGCCGAGGTCACTAAAACAGGCTGTTTAAATCCGTACTTATCCAGTAAAACTTTCGTATACATCGCATTTTCCGTAGTATTTAGACTTTTATCCTCAATAATAATTTTGTCTTCTGGAACCCCTAAGCCGAGTAAAATGACCTTACTGATTTCAGCTTCACACCCTGTAGTCTCTAAGACTTTTCCGCCTGATAAGATAATAGGAATATGCAGCTTTTGATACAACTGAGCCGAAGTTAAAAGACGATTGGCAGCAAAACCTGACAAATGACCTAATCCATTGGCATTCGGTGTATCAAGCGTTGCTCCGCCTCCCAGCATGACAATAACATCTCCTTCTACTGATCTTGGAACCTGGTACTCTTTTTCCAAAGCTCCTATTAACCGATCACTTAGCAATGAAATGGTGCATAAATAAAATACCAATGTAAATGCCCCTATTATTTTTGCTAATTTCCGATGATTCCGGAAGGCATACAAACATAAAAAAAATAAGCCCACTATAATAATTCCCGGGGGGAATAAGAAGGTGCTATATAGAAACTTAATAAAATATACCAATATTTTCGCCTCCATACTTTGACAATTGACATCCTAACTCTTTAGCCTCATTATAACCCGCCCTCTTGCAATATGCAAAAAATCAAGAAAATGTTTCGTTTCCTTAAAACATAGCCGTTTTGAAACACAACGACACAAAGCCGCTTATGCGGACACGAAGAACGCAAAGGGTAATAAAATAAATATGTCTCTGTGTCCTCTGCGTTTAACCTTCTCTTAAACTTATCTATTCTATATTATAGGACAAAAATCTTATTATTCAGTACTTCTTCGAAAATATTTTGAGATATCTAGTCATACATTGTATAATCTTACTATTAGTACTTATTTTCTTTTACATATGATTCGATCTTAATTATAAGAAATTAAAGGAGTTGGTTCTTATCGCTACTAAAATGGTCGCCGTTAAAAATCTAAGCCCAGGTTTGATACTCAGTGATGCTGTCATCACTCCCGCTGGAAAAACGTTGCTGAATGCAGGGGGAGTTTTAAGTCAGCGGGCCATCTCGCTCCTTAGTATGTGGGATGTCAATTATGTCTATATAAATGCGGAGGATGACCACGAGCCATCGGAAAGCCAAGCTATACTGCCGTCTCCATCCTCTTCTTTTGATATATCTGCGGAATGCATGCAGTTCTTTCAAGAATATGATTCCATCCTAACCTCTACTGACAGCTCCTTTGAATTTGTACGCAACCAAAATAAGGTTCCTGTTCTGGCTCTGAAGAGCACCTCTTTTGCAATCTATTCTTCGATACTGACAACAGGTCCTGCCCTTATGGACTACCTGTTGATTAGCGATTATCAACTAGCCAGCAAGATTGCACGGCACACTGCCATGGTAGCTTATATCTGTGGATTAATCGGCAGACAGCTCAATTATAATGAAACGGAGCTTAAAGCACTCACCTTAGCGGGACTGCTCCATGATATAGGAAAAATGGTTATTAGTCACGAAAACAGTTCCACTTCGGAAAAGGATCATGTTATCAATGGAGCCCGGCTGATTAAGAATGTAAAAGGCATTTCCGACGAAGTAACCTTAAGCGTTTTACAACATCATGAGTATTTGGACGGTACTGGTTTCCCGATGGGGATTTCCGGTCCAAAAATTCACCCCTATGCTAAAATTATTGCCATTGCCGATATATTTCATTACCATTCCTATCTAGAAGACTATTGCAATCCTTTCAATGCTCTAAATGTAATAACAAAGGATATGTTTGGCAAACTGGATCCTACCATCTGTCAAATGTTTACGAAACAGGTTCGTGATTCTTTATTAAATAGTAATGTCATCTTAAGCGATGGACAAGAAGCAACGATTATTTTCTTTTCGCCTAACTCCAATGATCCAATTGTTAAAACTCTCGATCAAAAGCTGATTGATCTATCTGCCGATAAAACCCGCAGTATCAATCGAATGTGTACTCCCGATTACCCCTTATCATAATAAAAACAGGCTTTGTCTTTGTACAAAGCCTGTTTTTATTATGATAGAAAGTTCTAAATGATACTCTTCATATTTTAAATGTTTATATCAACTCTACAATTGTTGCTACGCCCTGTCCGCCGCCAATGCATAAGGTTGCCAATCCCACTTTTGCATCCTTTTGTTTCATTCCATGTAAAAGCGTTACCAATATACGCGCTCCACTAGCTCCTATAGGATGTCCAAGAGCAATTGCACCACCGCGGATATTCACCTTTTCTTTTGCAAAACCAAGCTCTTTGCCTACCGCTAAAAACTGAGCTGCAAAAGCCTCATTGGCTTCAATTAAGTCCAAATCAGCTACAGTTAAACCTGCTTTAGCCAAGGCTTTTTGAGTGGCTGGAACAGGACCAATCCCCATAACACTTGGATCAACACCTGCTGAACCGAAGGAGCGGATACGAGCCAAAGGCGTAATCCCTAATTCTTTAGCTTTATCAGCAGACATTAATACAATAGCTGCCGCCCCATCATTAATGCCGGAAGCATTACCCGCAGTTACTGTACCATCTTTCTTAAAGGCAGGTTTTAAGTCCTTTAGGGTTTCAGCAGTCGTTCCTGCTCTAGGGTATTCATCTGTATCAAAAACACTCTCACCTTTCTTATTCTTTATAATAACGGGCACAATTTCCTCTTTGAATACACCATCAGCAATTGCCTGGATCGCCTTTTGCTGTGACTCAGACGCTAACTGATCTTGTTCTTCACGACTAATACCATAGACCTCAGCCACATTTTCAGCGGTAATTCCCATATGGTAGTCATTAAATGCGCACCACAAACCGTCCTGAATCATCGTATCAACAACCTTTGAATGTCCCATACGCAATCCCCAGCGTGCCTTACTATCTAAAACATAAGGAGCATTGGTCATGCTTTCCATACCACCTGCTATTACAATATCCGCATCACCTGTCATAATCGTCTGGGCTGCTATATTTACAGACTTCAGTCCAGAGCCACACACCTTATTGATGGTATAAGCCGACGCCTCAGCAGGAATACCTGCTTTGATTGCCGCTTGACGGGCAGGATTTTGCCCCAGGCCAGCTTGTAATACATTACCAAAAATAACTTCTTCAACCTGCTCTGCACGAATGCCACTGCGAACAATTGCTTCTTTAATCACAATGGCTCCTAAGTCAACGGCTGTAAAAGGCGACAAGGCACCATTGAAACTACCTACAGGAGTACGTACAGCACTTACAATTACTACTTCTTTCATATTTCATCTACCTCCATTTTTATATGTAATTACTTCACCCATTAGCTCGGCTTAGAAAAAATGTAAGCCCACAACAAAAATAATCCCAGAAAACAGCAGAGCCGTTACACAATATCCCATAATATCTCTAACACCTAAACCAGCAATCGCCAATGCAGGCAATGCCCAAAATGGCTGAGCCATATTCATCCACGCTTCACCATAAGCAATCGCCATAGCCGCTTTCCCCAAATCAGAACCTAAGGCCTGAGCTGCTGGCATAACAAACGGCCCTTGTATTACCCAGTGTCCGCCACCTGATGGGACTGCAAAATTTATTAAAGCCGAGCTAAAGAAGGCCATAATCGGAAATGTTTCCTTAGTGGCTATGTGCACAAACCAGTTTGTAATAATACCGCCCAAGCCAGAATGCTCCATCATAATCTGAATGCCGGCGTAAAAAGGAAATTGAATTAAAATACCAGAGGTGCCACGAGTTGCCGCGGTAATCGCTCTGGCATAGGCCATAGGAGTTTTGTGCAGCAAAATGCCCGCAGTTAAAAATATCAGATTAACAGTATTCACGTTAATATCAAAACCTTTTTGAAGAAAGTACATACCTAGATACACAATACCAAAGCCTCCTACGACAAAGGCCAATAAACGACTTTCCTCAATTCTTTCCGCCCAAGTGGCATCTTTCCCTACCACTTTGGTAACTGCCACCTCATCTTGCAAAAGAGCAGGATCAACTGCAACGACTTCACTTTCCTTTGGCATCATCATGCGAGTCAAAAAGGGTAAAGTGATAATTAAGGCTACTGTAATAAAAATATTATAAGGCGTAAAAATCGTGCTCGAAATTGGAATCAGACCGCATATTTTTTCCATGGGATTGCCTTTTGTAGCAGCTACCAAAGGAATCGAAGCAGATAAACCGCCATGCCATGTCAAAAATCCAATATAGGCTGATGCAATTAGCAATCGATAATCCGATTTTGGAATGCGGCGAGCCACTTCCCGGGCAAACATAGCACCAACAACCAAGCCGAATCCCCAATTAATAATACAAGCAACAGCAGACATAAATGTCACTAACATAACTCCTTGAGCCGGCGTCTTGGCAATGGATGCGAGTTTCGTCATCCCCTTCTTAATGGGTGCCGAGCTGGCCAAAGCATGTCCAGTAACCAATACTAAAGCCATCTGCATGGCAAAACCCAATAGATTCCAGAATCCATCCCCCCATAGCTTAACCATATCTAGTGGGCTGTTGGGGGTCATGGCAATGCCCAACACAAAAGTGATAATCGTAAGTAAGATGGCAAAAACTAACGGATCCGGTAAAAAACGATTTACTAAGTTGGTAAAAAATTTTGCGATTGCATTTACCATTTCTGATTCTCCTTTTATAGTTAGATTTGTGATGCAAGATTCTGCATAACTTTAAGATTTGGACTAATGATGAATGCAGCCTCTGTTCTAGCTGCCACAGTCTCAACTTCTACACCAGGAGCAATTTCTTCCAGCAAAAGACCTTCTGGAATTACACGAAATACACCTAATTCAGTCACAAGAAGATTGACTTTCCCTTTACCAGTAAGGGGCAGAGTGCATTCTTTTAAAATTTTTGAAGAACCATCTTTCGCAGAATGTTCCATAGCCACAATAACCTTTTTTGCACCTGACACTAAATCCATTGCCCCTCCCATGCCAGGAACCATCTTCCCCGGAACCATCCAATTAGCCAAATTACCATATTGGTCGACCTGTAATCCGCCCAGCACAGTGACATCCACATGCCCGCCGCGAATTAGACAAAAGGACATGGCACTATCAAATACCGCACCGCCAGGATTAATACCACAATGCTGTCCACCTGCATTAACTAAGCTATTGTCAGGAACTTCACCCACGCTGCTTAGACCAACGAAACCATTTTCCGACTGCAAAACCACATTTATGCCCTCTGGCAAGTAATTTGCCACCATTGTAGGCAGACCAATACCTAGATTTACAACATCTCCATCTTGCATTTCCACTGCTACCCGTCTAGCAATTATTTCTTTTGCATTCATTACCTAGCCCCTCCGATACATATAATTTGATCTACAAGTACGCCTGGCGTCATTACCTCATCAGGATCAATTTCACCAATTTCCACAATTTCATCCACTTGCACAATAACAAGATCAGCCGCTAAGGCCATTACCGGATTAAAATTGCGAGCAGATTTGTCATACACCAAATTTCCAGCCTTATCTGCTTTTTTAGCTTTTAACAGTGCAAGATCAGCCCTTAAAGCCTTCTCTATTAAATACTCCACACCATCAACCCAGATTTTTTCTTTATTTACCTCTACAATCGTACCAATGCCAGTTGAAGTAAGGACACCGCCCAGACCTGATCCACCACAACGTATTCTTTCTGCTAGTGTCCCTTGAGGTACTAACTCCACAGATAGTTGCTCCTGAATCATTTGTTTACCGGTTTCGACGTTGGTGCCAATATGGGAGGCAATTACGTGTTTAACCAAGCGCTTAACGATTAAAGGTCCCACTCCTTTATCAATAAAACCAGTATCAGTCACAATCAAGGTAAGGTCTTTAATTTCTCTATCTAGAATCGCTTGCACTAATACTTCAGGTGTTCCAACACCTAAAAAACCACCAACCATTACAGTCATACCATCTTTAAATGATTGGCCTACTTCTTCGATGGTCACATGTTTGTTCATCATAACAAACCTCCCTGCTTTATTTTTTAACATCCTTATCTAACGCAAGATACATGCCAAAAAAATAAAGCTGCCTTATCTTTTTTGATAAGGCAGCCCACATAGCATAAATACTGCTAGTAAACCTATGACTCGTTTACTAGGCTATTTATTTTTTAAATGAAAGTGTGAATTTTCTTTCACACTTCTACACTAACTTTCACACTATTCAATCTCATACTCTTGCGTCTTATAAATTAAAGCACGCCTGCTGATTCCCAGTTCTTTCGCAGTTTTCATCTTGTTCCCCTGATTGCGAAGCAGTGCTTGTTTTATCAGTTTAGATTCTTCTTGCTTAATCATTTCTTTAAGAGTATGCCCTGTACATCTGTCTTTTTCAGTTTCATTCTGTGCACTCACGCTCTTATCCCGCAAGGCCAAAGGTAAATCTTCAATAAAAATTACACTGCCAGTACTCATGATCACTGCCCGTTCAGCCACATTCGCTAACTCCCGCACATTACCTGGCCAATCATATTTTTCTAATGCAGCCATTGCTTCATCATCAAATTTAAGAATTCCTCGATCATTTTCGTAAGAAAACTTGTGCAAAAAATGATCTGCTAATAATCTGATATCTTCTTTGCGCTCACGTAAAGGGACAGAATTGAGACAGACTACGTTCATACGATAGTATAAGTCTTGACGAAAGCGTCCCTCTTTCACCATTTTTTCCAGATTTTGATTCGTTGCAGCAATGACACGAATGTCAATTTTGATCGTCTCATTGCCGCCTACCCGCTCAAACTCCCGTTCTTGAAGTACACGTAATAGTTTAACCTGTAACTTCGTAGAAATTTCCCCAATTTCATCCAAGAAGAGAGTCCCTTTGTCAGCCTGCTCAAACCGCCCTGCTCTGCGCATCATCGCTCCAGTAAAAGCGCCCTTTTCATGTCCAAATAACTCGCTTTCTAGTAACCCTTCCGGCAATGCGCTACAATTGATTTTAATAAACGGTCCCTTACGGCGAGGGCTATTATAATGAATGGTGTTTGCAATTAATTCCTTACCGGTACCACTTTCTCCTATTATCAAAACACTTGCATTGCTTTGGGCAACTCTATCAATAATTCTATATAATTCCTCCACTTTGGGACTGTTTGTCAAAATTTTATCTAAACGATACGAATCATTAAGTTCGCGATGCAGTACTGTAATTTCTTTTTCCATACGTTGTATCTGGATCGCACGATTGACCAATAAGGTAACTTCATCAATATCAAAAGGCTTAATGAGATAATCAAAAGCTCCAAGCTTTATCGCCTCTATCGCTGTTTCAACCGCAGCAAAAGCTGTCATTAATATGACTGTCACATCGCGATGGATCTTTTTCATTTCTTTAAACGCAGTGATCCCGTCCATGACAGGCATTCGAATATCCATCATTATTACATGAGGCTTAACTATACTGCATTTTTCTATGGCCTCTTGTCCATTTATTACACTCTCGACATGATAACCTTCTCGCTTAAGCACAGCCGTTAATAATTTTCGTACACTCTCTTCATCATCAACTACCAATATGGTGTAATTATGATTCATCCTGCTTGCCTCCTTGATGAACAACAGGGAGCTTCAAGGTCACTGCTGTCCATTCGTTGACTTGACTCTCAATCTCCACCTGTCCATAATGGGCACTGATAATACGTTGGACAACTGCCAGTCCTAATCCAGTTCCTGCTGACTTTGTCGTAAAAAAAGGGTCAAATATTTTTTTACGATTTTCTTCTGCAATGCCGTTTCCTGTATCTGTGATTCTGACACAGACAAAGGATGGATCAGGCTGCCATGTATCGATTATCACAGATCCTTTATCAGTGATAGCCTGCATCGCATTTATAAGAAGATTCAGCAGCACCTGCCTAATTTGTTCTGCATCTGCTTCTATTTGGGGTAAACTGTCCGCAAGAAATAAACGAAATTCCACCTTATGTCTAGTCGTCTTATTTTGAACCAGCACTAAAGTGCTTTCAATTAATTCATTGATATTAAGCCACATATAGTGGGTTTTATAAGGTCTTGCAAAATATAATAATTGTTCAATGACACGATTGACCCGATCCACTTCCTTAATAATAACCGGCATATATTCTTGTCGTTCCTCGTCACTATCCACATTTTGCAAATACTGCACGAACCCTTTAATCGCCGTCAACGGATTACGTATTTCATGAGCAATGCTTGCCATAAGTTCGCCTAAGGCAGCTAACCGCTCTGCTCTATATACTTGCTCCTGCAAACTATGCTGCTGGGTTAAATCCTTAAAAACAACAACTGCGCCAATCGTTTTATTATGACTGTCGATGAGTATACTCGTACTAATGCTAATATAAATATACTTTTCCTTGACTGGATAATTAATTTCAATGCCAATATGATTTGTTCCCGATACCAATGTGTCTAACAATAAACTGTGAAACTGATCATTTTCACGAAATATCTCTTTATATCGTCTTCCAATCACTTCTTCTAGGGTAAAACCAGTTATTTGCTGAGCCGCCTGATTCATTGTCGTAATAATACCTTCTGTATCCACAGTAACAACGCCGTCAGCAATACTATACATAATATTCTCATTGAGAGAACGAGCGTCAATCAGAGATTGGGCCATATGATTAATCTCATCAACAATTTCACCGATTTCACCCTCCATAGATACAATCGGTTTCTTTAAGTTAAATCGTAGGCGTTGTAACCCTCTTTTAATTTCTTCTACATCTTTTACAAAACGGTTTGTCAACCCCACTGTCAACATCATGCCAACTAAAATGCCAATCAAAACAGACCAAACTATATTTTTGTCCATGACTTTTAACTGAGCCTGAACATCATCTGTCAATTCATTGGCCCATATATATCCCACTATTTCTCCATTCCGTTCAATGGGGAGCATAACGTTCATAATATTACCCCGAACCAACTTACCGAATTGCACCATACTCTGCCCTGTCTCCATTACTTTTCGCCCTGGATGCAGCTCTTCAATGGAAATACCGACTTTATTGGCATATGTATCACTGGGTCCGTAAGTAATAATCGCATCTAGTTCTTTACTATAATAGCCCACACCAATTCCCGTATTAACCTCTGCAACGATGTCTGTATAGCTGGCTAACCTTTCATTCAAGGTTTTTATCTTATCAGAGCGTTTCTCATCCAGCATATGTCTTTCCGATAAAATTGTATCAAAACCATTGCCAAGATGATAATCAAGCAGCCTGGCAATACCAAACAGCTTTATCTGCTTTTCTTGCAGCAACGCTTTTTCAGCCTGTATTTTAACCGTATATCCGATCAGCAGGATGGGTACACTGACAATCATTAATATCAATAATAACATTTGATAACGTAATGTTTTTGGGAAAAAACGTCTCATCATTCTCATCCTCACTGCTTACTGCTTGTACATGATAAGGCTGGAAGCCATCCTGGTGTTTAGGGCAGTACATTCTTAATCCTGTCTTTAATCTCATCGGGTAAATCCACAGCCGTTGTGAAGTTGACAAAGCCCTTTTCCGGTACAGCCTCTTTAATGATCACGGCATCCAGCGGTTTATACCCCAAGACATCAATCGTGCCTATATTAGAGTTATATAAAGCCTGATGAAAATCAATGGTTACCTCATTTCCCACGATTTTAACTCCCAGGCCATAACCTGGGTCAACATGACCTACGAATTTTGTAACCATAGCCAAACTGACTTTAGAAAAAATCCATGAAACAATTGGCTTATCGGGTAATTTCTTATCGACGATTTTTAATTTCATAATAGAACTATCTTTATTATGTTCAAACTGCTTGATATGGCATATAAAAACCATACGCCCAGCTTTCTTTGTTAAAGCCGTAATTCTCAGCTTATGATCCTCTAAGGACGTAATGGACAATTCTCTTATTTCTTCACTGTCTTCTATCGTTGAAGCTAAATACTCATTCATTACCTCATCAGGAACTGCTACTTTCCCTCGTTCTAAATTTTTAAATGTCTGTAAATCCCAAGTTTCTTTTAACACTGCAATAACATGAGATAAATTCGGTATCGTTTCTTCAATACTCCATCCCTTGACAGCATCCATTACATGATCTGAAATAATAACTGGCATATCAATCATCTTACCTATTCCCCCTTAGAACCAACCATCCTTTTTCCAACTCATTATATATAAATCACATCGGCTATGCAATATAAGAAATGCCTGACGTGTCTTTAAAACATATAAAACAGAATCGAACCGCAGAGAACACAGAAAAAAGATGAAGAGGGTAAAAATGAAACATTTTGAAACGCGAAGATACGAAGATTTGAAGAATATATCCATAAATTCCTTCCTGTTCTTTGCATTCTTCGCGACCTTCGCGATTCGTTGCTTTTTATAATTTAAAAAATTTCTAGTATAAAAAATAAGCCCCGCACCAGCGAGAGCACTGAAAAAGTACCTTCTTTTAAAATGTATGCGATTTTCAGGGGTACTAAAATGTATAACCGCATAGAAAAAGACCGTTAAAACGCATTGTCTGCTTCAACGGTCTTTCCTTTTGATTGTATTTTTAGGAATGCAGACTTTTTCAGTGGCCTCGCACCAGCGGAGCTTATTTTTTCTTTTATATTCTCTCTAATTGATTATGGATTTGGGTGCGGGTGCTTCGCTATAATCAGGTGGAACCGTTCGAGACAGATGCACCCAGCGAATGATAGAATCAACAAGAACAACGACTACTAGTATAAACATCACACCACTTACACCAGCTAGCAGATAATTTTTTGCTGGTAAATATGTATTGAAAATATTCATATAATCAGCGGTGAATGTAACGGTTGCTAAAAATATCATGGGCATAATGGTAATCCAGGCATAACGTCCCCGTCCCATACGGAAGAGCATGGTAGTACCGATTGCCAACGTCAAGGTTCCCAATAGTTGATTGGAAACACCAAATAAAGGCCAAATCGTAGAAATATTCCCCTGGAGTACCAGGTAGCCCCAAGCAAAGCAAATTAAAGCACTGGTAAAGATGATACCAGGCCACCAGTGAGTATCTTTGAGTGGTTTATAGATTACGCCACCCATTTCTTGTAATAGATAACGGCCAACGCGAGTACCAGCATCAATTAACGTTAAAATGAACAGGGCCTCAAACATGATACAAAAATGGTACCAAAAGGACATAAGCGATTCCATTCCTGGTATTTTGGAGAATATATGAGCCATACCAACAGCCAGAGATACCGCCCCCCCAGGGCGCCCTGTTATATTCTCACCAACCATTTCTGATAAATGGGGTAATTGGTCTACGACTAATCCTAACTTTGCAAATGCTGCCGGAGTAGAGTTGATGGCAAAATAATCAGCCGGATTCAAACTGGTAGCAGCAATCAATGCCATTAAGGCAACAAAACTTTCAACTAACATAGCACCGTAGCCGATAGGAAGAATCTCTCTTTCATTCATGATCATTTTCGGCGTCGTACCTGTACTGATTAAGGAGTGAAAACCAGATAATGCACCACAGGCAATGGTAATGAAGACAAACGGCCATGCCGGACCGCCAATAACAGGTCCACCGCCATTCACAAATTGACTGAATGCAGGCATTTGGATTTCAGGTCTAACTACAATAATACCAATAGTCAAAGCGGCAATGGTACCAATTTTCATATAAGTACTCAAGTAATCTCGTGGTGCCAGCAGCAGCCACACTGGCAACGCAGCGGCAAAAAAACCGTAAAAGGCTAGCATAATTGATAATTGCCTCACGTCAAATGTAAAATACGGTGCCAATGAAGAATGCTGAATCCATGGTCCAGCAAAAACAGCAGCCAAAACCAATAGCACACCAATGATAGAAGCTTCCTGGATTTTCCCAGGGCGCAGCCAGCGCAGGTAAATACCAATAAAAATAGCAATCGGAATGGTGGCAGCAACCGTGAATGTACCCCAAGGGCTATTGTACAAAGCATTTGCTACTACCACTGCCATACCAGCCAGGGTAATCACCAGCAAAAATAAAACTGCAATCGAAGTGCAAAAACCAGATATATTACTGACTTCCTTCTTTGCTATTTGTGCCACTGATAAACCATTGTGGCGAACTGAGGCGAACAGGATTACCATATCGTGGACAGCCCCAGCAAAAACAGCACCAATTAATAACCACAGCGTTCCTGGCAGATAACCAAACTGGGCAGCAATAACCGGACCTACCAATGGACCAGCACCAGCTATGGCTGCAAAATGATGACCAAAGGTAACCCATTTATTTGTGGGAACGTAATCCCGCCCATCGTCCATACTTACCGCAGGAGTAACCCGTTCTGAATTCAGCGTAAGTACTTTGGCAGCTATAAAGGAACCATAAATGCGATACGCAAGAGTTAACCAAAGCGCGGCAATAATAACAAGATAAATACCGTTCACAATAAACCTCCTCCTTATTTTTGAATACTCTTTAAGATTCCACCTATACCATACCCCAAGTACTACCATTGGGAAACAAAAAATGGCTCAATGGAATAAATTAATCGATAATCAGAAAGGAATCAGGGTTCATTGGAAATAGCGATTTTTCCCTCTTTTCTCTGTGGTTTATTCGCGCTATTTTAAAAAGAAAAAACAATTGAAACGCGAAGGCGCGAAGGTGCGAAGAACACTAAGGAATATCGTATAATTCCCTTCGTGTCCTTCCTACTCTTCGCGTCTTCGCGTTTCAAAAGGTTTTATTTTTTACCCTATCCTCTTATGCTTCAAGTTCTTCTTTAAAGAAACTTAGATTTTCTTATTGTCTCTGCCGAGTAATAATGCGCACGACTCTTTCATATACAAGATAGTCCCACATCCATTTTACAAATACAACGGCACGATTACGAAAATCAATGAGTCGTAAAATGTGTACGAACGACCAGATAGCCCAGGCAATAAATCCATGAGTTTTAAAGCTTCCCATATGCACAACCGCTGCATTACGTCCAATGGTTGCCATGTTTCCTACATCTTTGTATGTGAATTTTTTAAGTTCCTTGCCGCGTATTAAGCTGCGTATATTCTTTGCTGCGACTTCAGCCTGTTGTATCGCTACAGGCGCCACCATCGGCAAAGGTCTTTCCCCTTGTATAAATTGAGCTGCATCGCCAATCACAAATACTTCTGGACGGTTAGGCAGCTGCAAAAATTCATTTACAATTGCCCGCCGCATACTGGCTTGCTCAACCTTTAATGTATCCATTAAAGGATTGGCTTTTACCCCTGCTGCCCAAACTACGGTATAAGTTGGAATTACTTCGCCGCCCTTTAGACTCATTTTTTCCCCATCATAGTCTGTAACCTGCACACACAAACGTACTTCCACATGCTTGCGGATTAAGGTTTCTACGGTAGCATCACGCAGTTCTTTTGGCATAGCTCCGAATAATTTGTCAGAAGCCTCTACCAACATGATACGTACTTCTTTAAAATTCAGAGTATGGTATTCCTTTACCATGACATGGTAAATCAATTCCGATAAAGCACCTGCTGATTCCACCCCAGTAGGACCACCGCCTACAATCACAAAGGTTAATAAAGCACGACGCTTATCAGCATCTTTTTCATGGGCTGCCAATTCAAACATACGCAGTACATGATTACGGATCATAACAGATTCATCTAATGTCTTCATACCAAAACCATTTTTCTCCATAGACTCCATGCCAAAATAATTCGTCGAACCACCTGCCGCAATCACCAGATAGTCATAACCAATTTCACCTGTATTCATGGTAACTACTTTATTATCAAAATCCACATCCGATACTTCTGCTAAACGAAAATCCACATTTTTCTTATCTCTAAATATAGCACGAACAGGATACGCAATATCATCTACAGATAATCCAGCCGTTGCCACTTGATATAGTAACGGTTGAAATAAATGATAGTTATACTTATCGATAAGGGTAATTTTCACCTCATGTTTTGCCAGTGCACGAGCTGTACGAATTCCGCCAAAACCAGCCCCAACGATTACAATATGAGGTGGTTTTGCCGCTGTTTCATTTTGCATTTTTTATGTCCTCCGTCTCTTCCTTTCTCTTCTCTATAACAATAACATATTCATAAATAACATTCACTCCCGCTGACAGGCTGTCTCATCTATTTTTACTCCTTAAATCTCAATCAATCGTCTTTTTTCTCGTTTTTTCGCTATAACAAAAGGCTATCTATCTTATAGCTTTTTTCAATGAATTCTGTCTATTTTTTCACGTAGCCTTGTAAAAATTGGATTCAGCTTGTGAATCGGATCAATAATGGGGGAAAGTGGATTCTATTTATGACATATTTATTCGTCTTTTAAGCACAAAAAATTGAACCGCGAAGATGTGAAGAATGCTCAAAGAACAGGAAGAATAAAATAATACTCCTTCGCGTCCTTTGAATTTCTTCGTACCTTCGCGGTTCATTGTTTTTTTATATAACGCTATACATTTCAATGAAACTTAAGCTTTCTTTACTTACAAAAAAATTCCCCATATATTGGTGATTATTATATATCTTTTTGCATTCTCTGGTGAATCACTCTAGCAACATGTATGCCGCTGGCACTGGCCTGAGATAGACCGCGTGTAATACCTGCTCCATCTCCAATACCAAACATATTCGGGATTTCTGTCTCTAGCTGTTCTGTCAACTTTAAGCGAGAACTATAAAACTTTACTTCTACACCATATAGCAGAGTATCATCATTTGCCATCCCAGGTGCAATTTTATCCAAGGCATAAATCATTTCAATTAAATTATCTAGATGACGTTTTGGCAAAACCAAACTCAAATCTCCCGGGGTCGCAGCAAGAGTTGGCTTGGTAAAGCTTTGGTCTAATCGATGTTCATTGGTTCTGCGCCCTTTTATCAAATCACCAAAACGTTGTACCAGCACTCCGCCACCTAACATATTAGAAAAAGAAGCAATTCGCTTACCATATTGTTGAGGTTCGTTAAAAGGCTCTGTGAAGCGATTACTGACTAATAAAGCAAAGTTCGTATTTTTACTATGAAGTTTTTCGTCACGATAGCTATGGCCATTCACTGTAATAATACCATCTGTATTTTCTGCCACCACATATCCTTTGGGATTCATACAAAAGGTACGAACCAAATCACCATACTGCTTCGTACGATACACTAACTTCGCTTCGTATACTTCATCTGTAATATGCTGAAACACTTCTGCGGGAATTTCCACCCGCACACCAACATCCACTTGATTGCTGGAAATCGTCAGTCCCATCTTTAGGCATTTCTCAGAAAACCATTCTGAGCCGGCACGGCCAGGAGCTGCAATTAAATAGTCACAGCAAATCTCTTCCTGACTATTTTTCATTTTTACAATAAAGCCTTCTTCTTGCTTTTGGAAATCTTCTACGTGCTTATTAAACACGATCGTCATTTTCTCTTTTAAAAATTCGTAAATACACTTTAAAATATGTAAATTATTTTCCGTACCTAAATGACGAACTTTTGCTTGCAGCAGATGTAAATCATGAGCAATTGCACTCTTGCGAATGCTGCTGTTCTTGGTCGTGAAGAATTCCTTAGGTGCTCCATATTTTATATTAATCGAATCTACATAATCAATTAACTCTTCCACTTGCGCATCTGTAAGATACTCATTTAGCCAGCCTCCAAATTCACTGGTAAAATTATACTTACCATCGGAGAAAGCTCCTGCCCCACCAAATCCACGCATAATACTGCATGGTTTGCAGTTTATGCAATGCTTCACTTTTTTTTCTGCTATGGGACATGTCCTATGATAAATATCATGGCCTTCTTCGATCATAGCTAAAGAAATAGCTGGATTGTTGGACACTAGTTCATAGGCGGCAAAAATTGCCGACGGACCTCCGCCAATAATCACTACATCATATTTGTTTTGCATTATCTTGCTCCTTCTCATCCATATTTACGTTAGTAAAACGCTACGCGTCCTTTAAAAATTAGATCTTTTGAACCGCGAAGACGCGAAGAATAAGAAGAACACGAAGTAAACATACTCTCTCAACCTATTAACTTCGCCTCTTCGTTCCTTCGCGGTTCCGTGTTTTTGCTCAAAAAAAACTTATACTTTCTATATCTTATTAGAAAATTTGGCTGGCGCCAGGCTTCACGAAATAAAATCTTTATGATTAAGCTTCCATTATAATACAACATTAAAAATAGACTTGTACTTTTACGCTTTTACAAATCCAGAGATTATTATAACCTATTCTTATCGAATTTTATATAGGAATATACTATTTTTGTTCGGATTTTTATTTTGCGTTTCTTTATTGACATGATTATAAAACATTGATATAATTCATTTATAAAATTTTATACGAAATAGGCAATGATGCCTTCGCAAAGTACTCGCGGAGGTTTTTACTGTTTATCAGGGACAATGGCGTCCTAAAGGTCTCACCACCTTTAGGCGCTTTTTTATTTGCCGAAAAGTATAAAATACTATATCTTACGATCTAATTAATCATGGGAGGTTTTAACATGAAAAAGCTATTGACTATTATGAGCACTTCTGTCCTTATGATGCTGCTTAGTCTCGGAACAGCCTTCGCAGAAGGCGCAGAAGCCGCCGCCGAGGTTGCTACCATCGACACAGGTGATACTACTTTTATTCTGCTAAGTGCTGCACTAGTAATGCTTATGACACCTGGTTTAGCCTTATTTTATGGTGGTATGGTTAGAACTAAAAACGTACTGAGCACTCTTATGCAAAGTTTTTTTATCATCGGACTTATTACTGTACAATGGGTACTATGGGGCTATTCTCTCTCTTTTGGACCTGATATCAACCATATCATCGGCAGCTTAGCCTGGTTCGGCTTAAACGATGTAGGTCAATTACCAAATGCCGACTATGCTGCAACGATACCTCATCTGCTTTTTATGGTTTTTCAATGTATGTTCGCCATTATTACAGCTGCTTTAATTACAGGTTCCTTTGCTGAACGTATGAGATTCTCCGCTTTTGCTGTATTTATTGTCATTTGGGCTACCGTTGTGTATGACCCTCTTGCACACTGGGTATGGGGTGTCGGTGGCTGGATGCGGGAAATGGGAATCTTGGATTTCGCCGGCGGAACGGTTGTTCATATTTCCTCAGGTATTTCTGGTTTAGTAGTTGCTTTGTTTATTGGCAAACGCAAGGGATACGGCACGGAAGTTATGCTGCCTCACCATTTGCCTATGACCCTTATCGGTGCTTCTCTTCTCTGGTTCGGCTGGTTCGGCTTTAATGCCGGAAGTGCATTGTCTGCCAGTGGCTTAGCAGTCAGCGCTTTCGTTGTTACTCACGTAGCTGCAGCCGCTGCTACACTCGCTTGGGTTTTAACCGAATGGCTCTATCATGGCAAACCCACTATACTAGGCGCAGCGAGCGGTTGTGTGGCCGGTCTTGTGGCAATCACTCCTGCTGCAGGTTTTGTTAGTGTAATACCTGCTATTGTGATCGGTTTAGCTGGCGGTGCAATTTGTTTCTTTGCTGTTAGTATTCTAAAAGCAAAACTTGGTTATGATGATGCTCTTGACGCTTTTGGCGTTCACGGAATTGGCGGCACTTGGGGTGCAATCGCCACAGGTCTATTCGCCTCTACAGCTGTAAATCCAGCTGGTGCTGATGGATTATTTTTTGGCAATCCTGATCTTGTTTGGACTCAATTATTCGGAGTTGCAGTCACCTGGGTTTTCGCAGCTGTTATGACCTTTGTGATATTAAAAGTAATTAGCGTATTCATGCAAGTACGTTCTGATGAAAGCCATGAAGACATTGGTCTAGATATTGCAGAACACGGTGAACGCGGTTATACCTACCAAGATGTGACTGCTGGTTCTCCTCTAGCCTTTTCTCATGTTGTCACTCAATCAGAGCCAGTCAATAGTTCAATCTTACAAGCCTCACATACTAAATCTCACTAAATCAGAAAGGTGGTAATCCTTCATGCGAAAAATAACCAAAATTGATGTAGTGACTCGCCCTGGTAAATTAGAAGAATTAAAAGAAGCTTTAGCTGACATTGGTGTAATGGGTATGACAGTAAGCCAAGTATTTGGCTGCGGCTTGCAAAAAGGTCATACTGAAGTATACCGTGGTAAAGAATATAATATTAATCTTTTAGCTGGCATAAAAGTGGAAATCGTAGTATGCGAAGTTCCTGTCACAACCGTAATCGAAACGGTCAAAAAAGTATGTCGCACCGGTAAAATCGGCGATGGTAAGATATTTGTTTATCCCATTGAAAATGCTGTTAGAATTCGCACTGGCGAAGAAGGTGACATTGCCATTATGGATCGCCAGGAAGATAACTCTAAGACATGATTACTAACATTCCCTCTTTTCGATAATCCTCCTTTTGAACCTGACAGTTTCTACTGTCAGGTTCTTTCTTGCTATACCAAAGGTATAGCGTTATAAAAAAAAGCAATGAAACGCGAAGGTCGCGAAGAAATATAAAAGACACGAAGAAATAATATGATTACTATAAGCTCTTCATTTCTTCATGTTCTTCGCATCTTCGCGGTTCAAAATGTTTTTTTACAAATTGTATCTATTAGAGTCTTGCCTGAATATCCCTCACTTTATGCATTATAAAGATTTTCCCACACATTATTACCAATGGCCAGGAGGAATCTAACCGTAAATAGCTAATTATCAGTATATGCAGCATCTTCACTTCGTTGCTTCTTATATTATGATGAAAGGCGGTAGTCACCATGTCGATCATGACCAAAATCGATATTATCACCCGTCCTGGCAAGCTGGAGGAATTGAAAGAAGCATTAAATGCAATCGGAGTTACAGGTATGACCGTAAGTCAAGTATTTGGCTGCGGGCTACAAAAAGGTCATACTGAAATATACCGAGGTAAAGAATATAACATCAATCTTTTAGCTGGAATCAAGATAGAAATTGTTGTATGCGAAGTTCCCGTAGAAAAAGTAGTAGCAGCTGCAAAGAAAGTCTGCTCCACGGGAAAAATCGGCGACGGTAAGATTTTTATTTATCCTATTGAAAACGCAGTGCGAATTCGTACAGGAGAAGAAGGACCTGGCGCTATCCTTGATCCTAAAGATATTCCATAACACGCCTTGACGCAGCAGCAGTGGAAAATGTATAATAAGTCAACCCAAAAATTACATATATTTATATCATTGATAAAGACAGGGGAATTATATGAACGAAGACATACTAAACAAAATATTAGTTTCGATGGAGAATATCAACAAGCGTCTTGACAGCTTAGAAGAATTAACATCAGGAGAATTGCAAAAATTACACGCAAACATTGATCTGTTATCAGAGGATCAGCAAGATGATATTGTCACCACTTTATATCGAATGGATGCCAAAATTACTGCAATATTAGAAACCCAAAGACTTAACTTTGAAATTCTTAAAGTTTTTTCAAATGATTCCGTACATCACTAAAATACTACGCGTTCTAAAATTAATCAACCACACCAGACAGCGAAAACACATACTCTAAAAATACAGGGAATGAAAAAATACACGGCTCCTGCCGTGTATTTTTTCATTCTTTTGTATTGGGTAATTCTCGCCATGCCTGCTGCAGCCCATCTTCCAATTCTTTGACAGCTACTTGCAATTTGACAAAAACCTGCTCAATATCAATAAGCTGACCTACATCTCCCATATGCTCTAGTTGCGCTGCATATTCCACAACTGTCTGATTTCCGAAATACGTTGCTGCACCTTTTAAGCGATGAGCACTGAGCTTCAAGTGGTTGGCATTTTTTTCGCTTACAGCCTGCTCTATATTTCGCATATATTGCGTACCATTGTCCAAAAAACAGCTAATAACAGCCTTCACTGTATCCACATCACCCTGACAAATGCTCAAAAGCTGATCCAAGTAGGGATTGGCTGCCAATTCCTTCGGCTCCTCGTCCATTTCTTCTTGCCCATTAGGATTTACATACCGCTCATAAAATAGTTTTCTGACTACATTATTTAATACCTCAGCATCCAGAGGTTTACTAATATATTCATCCATCCCGCAAGACATCAAACGTTCCCGGTCTCCCTTCATCGCATAAGCTGTCATAGCCACAATCGGGATATGCCGTTCATCCGCCCATTGTTCTTCTAGATCACGAATCGCGGCTGTCGTTTGTACCCCATCCATCTCAGGCATTTGTATGTCCATAAAAATAATATCAAATTGCTCTTTATTAAAGAATTCTATCGCCTGTTGTCCATTGGAGGCCAATGTAACATTGTGGCCTTGATTGGTCAGCATTTTAACAGCTACCTTTTGATTGATAAATTCATCTTCCACTAATAAAACTTGCAGGCTCTCAATATGTTCCAATTCGTTGCTGCTTTCAGGCTGTTTGAGTTGCTCTAATGGATGATTGCCCGAAGGCATTTGGCAAACCTCGAAGGCAACGGTAAAATAAAAAGAACTGCCTTTGTCTATGCTGCTTTCTACCCATACTCTACCACCCATGATTTCAACCAAGTGTTTCACAATACTAAGTCCTAAGCCCGTCCCGCCATATTTTCTTGTAGTCGAAGAGTCGACTTGAGTAAATTTATGAAAAATAATATTGATTTTTTCTGGGGGAATCCCGATTCCCGTATCTCGTACAACAAATAATAAATTCACCTGATTATCAAGGTATTGCTTAACATTCACTGCAATTGAAACTAAGCCGGTCTTCGTAAACTTTACCGCATTATCTGCTAAATTCATTACAATTTGCTGCAGACGCCGAGGATCACCATACAATCCATCGGGTACATCATGGGCGATATGAATCACACATTGCAAACCCTTTTTCTTTGCCTTCATTCTTAAGATACGATGAAATTCGCTCATTACATCTCGCAGGGAGAAACAAATACTCTCTAATTCCAGTTTTCCATCCCGAACTTTTGAAAAATCAAGTAAGTCATTTAATAAAACCAGCAGTTTTTCCCCTGAAACCTGTACCAATTCTAAGCACTCTCGCTGATCTGGCTGCAATTTTGTCCCTAGCACCAGTTTCGCCATTCCTAAAATACCATTCATCGGCGTGCGAAGCTCATGGCTAATAATTGCTAAAAAATCATCCTTTGCCCGATTTGCCTTTTCAGCTTTCTCTTTTGCTTCCCGCAGCGCTTTTTCCAATTGCATTTTTTCGGTAAAATCTTCTAAAATCAAAAAAGATAATACCATTTCACCAATCACTTTCGTTGTAAGATTCACAGATAAATCTTTTACTTCTCCTGAAGCTAAGGCGTGCCTTGCCATAAACTGATATTCTCCGACATTTGCATATTGACTGCTATTCTTTTCTCCACGTTCATCAGGGTATTCAATAAATTCTTGTATCAGACAACCAATCAGGGGGGATTCATAGAAATTTTCTGCTGCTGCATTTGCTTCTAATATATGACCCGTCTTGCTTTCAATAATCATCATCATGGCTTGATGGTGATTAAACATCATATGAGCTAAGGCTTCCGTTTGCAATAATTTTTCTTCTGACTGCAATAATTGCTGAAAGCGTTGTTCCGCCAACATACGGCTGGTAACATCACAGAGCACAATCACCCTGCCAAAATTTTTTCCCCGATGCTGCAAAGGCGTAGAGTTGACTTCATAATAGCTCTCATCTTGCTGAAGCATCGTCGTGTATTTTTGAAACTTTTCGCCTTGTATAGCTTGCACTAGCCACTTTGCTGCGATTCTTTCCACAACGGCCCCTACAACATTGACTTTCTTAATGCCTAAAATTTTCTCCAACTGGGCATTCATATCCAATATTCGGTCCTTCGTATCAAGTACGAGAATGCCATCCTCCATATTCTCAACAGCTAAGCTTTTTGCTGCTGGAACAATCTCAAAGAACTTAAACGCAATAAGGCTAACTACAATACATAAAAAGGCGATACTAGCACTTATTATTGCAACATCTAAACCTTCATATAATAAGAAACCGACAATTTGTAATGTGATACCAACAAAAGCTACACTCCAAAAAAGCCATAATCCGTATATAAAACGATATCGCCAAGTATAAAAGGACATCGCATATGATATGCCGACTAAAATTAACAATAGAATCAATGACACATTTATATGTTCCATGAAAATCACCTTCTCAAATACGATTACCACTTATTCATAATATAGATGATTTACTTCTAAACCACATCTGCCAAAAGATATAGTTTTGCAATAACTTGAAAAATATTGTTTCATTTCTTCACCAAAATTGTACGAATGCGAAATAAAATAGGAATATCTTTCTTAGATATTCCAAGAACCTTATGTTACCTTGATATAAGTCCTATACTTTTTGCTTTCGCCACTGCCTTAATACGGTTATTCACTGCTAATTTACCAAAAATATGGTGCACATGAGTTTTAACGGTACCAATGGTAATCCCCATAGCCAAAGCAATTTCTCCACTGGTAAAACCAATGCCTAATAAGCGCAGAACCTCTCTTTCTCTTTCTGTTAATGGTTCTGTCAATGCAGCCTCCTCTTGGGACGTCTCGCCTGTAGATTGTCGATATTTATCAAGGCCAGCAGCAAGAGCCAGCACTAAGTCCTCTTGGCAGCAAGGCTTAACCAAGAACCGAAATACATTTCCCAAGTTCACCGCTTGCATGGCAACGTCTAAATCTGCAAAACCAGTAATCATGATCCGAACCATATTCGGTACCATAACACCTACAATTTGTAACAGTTCAGCCCCATTCATATCCGGCATATATTGATCCGATATGATGACAGCAAAAGCCTTATCTTTCTTTATAATTTCCAAAGCCTCATTCGCATTTGCCGCAGTAACAATTTCAGCATGCTGTTCCAGCATTTTACTGTGCACTAATAGAGCTATACCATCATCATCAACCAATAGTACTCTTTCTTTTCTCATATGAACCTCCCTATATAACTAGATGTACGAATCCGCTATATAGTAAAAAAGATTTTTGGAAATCTATGAATCAAATCACTGCCTTTTAACCCTAGTTATTTACCCCGTATTTCTTCGAAATCTGCTGTAGTAAGAATAATCGATTGAGGCCCTGGTGCTTTTAAAAGGATCTCCAGCGTATTTTTCTTGTCATCTACGCCTCGTTTTGTAGAGTAGCGAGTTTCTTTTACAGTCTCATTATTATTTTGTAATTCAAGAGCAATCTTTAATCGGTAGTTCTTAGGTACATCAAATTCCACTCTTTCGCCGATTGAATTTGGCTGTATAAAAAAACTTTGCCCCATGCCAGAAATTCGAATGCCATCAATTTCTTTTCCTAAAAAAGGATACTTCCAGAAATAATCCGGATTCTCAATGGTTATATTTACGGTTATTTTTATGAGGTCACTATTTTGTATAGGTCCAGCCTGAACGACAGGCAGCCATATCCCCAAACCCAAGAAGGATATCATCAGTATAACAGCCTTTTTCTGAAACCACTTCATTTGTTTACCCCCTTATACCAATAAGAAAATAATACCATATAAGGATCAAAAATGGTAGTATTCTTTGAAAATCGTTTGTATTCGACTATTTTTTCTCGAATCGAGTCTTTTTATAGCTGAGGCTGTCCATCTTTGTCATTACAAGTACCCCGGCACTCCGGAAAACGGGAGCATCCCCAAAAGGCTCCATTCTTGCCATTACGCCGTTTTAATACACCCTGCTTACATCTTGGACACTTCACTACATTCGCATCTTTATTTTCAATCTGAACTTCTTTGGCCTTTAAACATAAGCTAGTAATAAATTCGGTCTGCTGACCAATAAAACTATTGAGCTCAGCCTTTCCTTCCACCATACGATTAAAAATAATCTCCCATATGGCTGTGGAATCAGGATAGGTTAATTCTTCCGGCAATGCATCAATGAGAAGATAAGCCGACTCCGTAGGATACAGGTATTTTTTCTTTTCTTCTAAAAAAGACCGTACTGTCA
>Ga0316613_10000749_pt1 | contig 24093 bp, 21 predicted proteins | sample OWC_soil_day10_C_2_FD_207647 | JGI IMG/M metagenome (GOLD analysis project Ga0316613, IMG submission 207647) | Wetland soil microbial communities from Old Woman Creek delta, Ohio, United States - OWC_soil_day10_CT_b | ecosystem: Environmental > Terrestrial > Soil > Wetlands | place: USA: Ohio...
CAGTGTGCCGGTGTTGTTCAGCGTGCTGGTGTTGCTCAGCGTGCCAGTGTTGCTCAGCGTGCCCGTGTTGCTCAGCGTGCTGTTATTGCTCAGCGTGCCCGAGTTGTTTAGCGTGCCGGTGTTGCTCAGTGTGCCGGTGTTGCTCAGCGTGCCCGTGTTGCTCAGCGTGCTGTTATTGGTCAGCGTGCCGTGGTTGGTCAGCGTGCCGTACTGCACCAACGGAAAGGATCCGTAATTAACTACTACCAGACTCTGGCCGTAGTTAATGACGTTGTCGCCCGAGATAAGCCGAGTACGCTGTATCCCCGACAACGAAGCTGCCTGCACCGGCGGGCACAGCAACGGGCCCAGCGCCATCAGCAACACCGTGGTCTTCAATTTGCCTGGAGTGGTGGGGTTACGACGGGGCGTGGCTTGCGTTGGAACAGCAGTGCAGCGAGTAACTGCGCGCGCGGCTTTTTGGGCAGGAGGTTTCATGATGATGCCGATAGGTGTTGATTTAATTACGACAACCGCTCCGATGCATGCGAAGACGTTGTGATGTGTACCAGATTACTTGTGGCCAGTTTCCTTCACGAGCCTATCAAGGAAGCACATTCCAAACCAGTAAAGTTACACAAAGGGTAACTTTAAATGGGGGAAGTAGCCTTGTAAAGGAGAGTTGTTGCTTAAATACCATTTGAGTTCAAGCGCGCCTGGAGTTGGAATTGCTGCGGTGCTGGCGCGGACGGCGAGCAGACGGCGCTTGGCAGGTGACGGGAGCGTGCTGCATGCCACGACCTTTCAGGCGCAGAATCTTGCCATGTGCAAAATCCTCTCCATGCCGGCAATACCGCCTTCAGCCAACGTCGTATACGACCGTCAGCGGGGCATGGTCGCTAAAACGCTGCGCCTTGTAGACCGAGGCGTCGCGAGCGGTAGCCGCCATGCCTTTTGTCGTCACCTGATAGTCAATGCGCCAACCAACATTGTTGGCCCAGGCGTTGCCGCGATTGCTCCACCAGGTGTAAGCCTCGTCGGTCGCATCTGGATATAGCGACCGGTACACATCAACCCAGCCGAGGCCATCGAACACCTGCGTCAGCCACGCGCGCTCTTCCGGCAGGAAACCGGAATTCTTCTGGTTGCTCTTCCAGTTTTTCAGGTCGATTTCGCGGTGCGCGATGTTCCAGTCGCCGCAGACGACCACTTCGCGCCCGCTGCGGTGCAATTCCGCCAGATGCGGCAGGAAGGCATCCATGAAACGGAACTTCGCTTCCTGCCGCTCCGGCGATGATGAACCCGACGGCGCATACAGAGAAATCACCGACAGCGAACCGAAGTCGCAACGGACATAGCGCCCTTCGGCATCGAATTCGCCATTGCCAAAGCCGATTTGCACCGCCTCCGGCTCCATCCGGCTGTACAAGCCGACGCCGGAATAGCCCTTTTTTTCGGCGTAGTGAAAATGGCCATGATAACCGGCGGGCGCGAGAAATTCCGGCGTCATGTCGGCTGCCTGCGCCTTGAGTTCCTGCACGCACACGATGTCGGCCTGCTGCGCGCCCATCCATTCGAAGAAATTCTTGCGTGCCGCAGAGCGGATGCCGTTGAGGTTGGCGGTAATGATTTTTTTCATCGCGCCATTATCCTGCAATGCGCCGCTTTGCGCTGCCCGCCGCGCTACAATAGCGTTTTGATTTTTGACCTTCGAGGTTCATCTTGAGCAAGCTGCAACAGGAATTCATCCAGTTTTCCGTCGACGCCGGTGTGCTGCGTTTCGGCGAATTCATCACCAAAGCCGGGCGCAAGTCGCCTTATTTCTTCAATGCGGGCCTGTTCAACGACGGCGCCACGCTCGGCAAGCTGGCCGACTTCTACGCGCAGGCGCTGCTCGATTCCGGGGTTGAGTTCGACATGCTGTTCGGCCCGGCGTACAAGGGCATCACGCTGGCGGCGGCGACCTCGGTCGCGCTGGCAGGCAAGGGGCGCAATGCGCCGTTCGCCTACAACCGCAAGGAAGCGAAGGATCACGGCGAAGGCGGCACCACGGTCGGCGCCAAGCTGCAGGGCAGGGTGGTGATTGTCGATGACGTGATTTCGGCCGGCACTTCGGTTGGCGAATCGGTTGAGATCATCCGCGCCGCCGGCGCCACGCCATGCGCGGTGCTGATCGCGCTCGACCGGATGGAACGCTCAGGCAAGGACGAGGCACTGTCGGCCAATTCAGCGGTGCAGGAAGTGAGCAAGCTGTACAACATGCCGGTGATTCCGATCGCCAATCTGAACGACCTGATGGGCTACTTGTCCGGCTCGGGCGCCGGCGCGGAGCTGGCGCAATACAAGGATGCGGTGGCCGCCTACCGGCAGAAATACGGCGTGGCGTGATGGCTTGAAGGTGGGTTGGCGGGGTATATCATCAAAACACCCCGCCAGGCCTTGTTTTTACTGGCTGTTTAAAAATACTGGATGGAGTATATTTTTCAGCCTAATTGAATGAAACTGGATTTTCGGTCAGTTATTTTGGATTTCCTGCGTTGGCAGGATTTTTCCGTGCGATGCCGGCACCTGTGAGCGCGTACCGGCCAGCGCCGGTATCAGCCCTTCAGTTTCGCAATCACGCCATCGAGCACGTCCAGATTGGCGAAATCGATGATCATCTGGCCGCTGCCTTTCGCCCCCAGCTTGAACGACACAGTGGTTGCCAGCAGGTCGGACAGTTCCTGCTCCAGATTGGCGATGTCGCCCGACTTTTCCTTCTGCCGCTTGCGGTTCGCGGCCGACTTGTCGCTCAGGCTTTTGGTCACCAGCTTTTCCGCTTCGCGCACCGACATCCGCTTGGCCACCACCTGGCTGGCGAGCGTGATTTGCATTGCGCTATCCGCCGCCAGCAGGGCACGGGCATGACCCATGTCGATGTCGCCCGCCATCAGCATCGTTTGCACCGGCTTGGCCAGATTCAGCAAGCGCAACAAGTTCGATACCGCACTGCGCGAGCGGCCGACGGCCGTGGCCGCCTGTTCGTGCGTGAAGCTGAAATCGGTGATCAGGCGGTGGATGCCTTGCGCTTCTTCCAGCGGGTTCAGGTCTTCGCGCTGGATGTTTTCGATCAGCGCCATCGCGGCCGCGGTCTGGTCGTCCACTTCCTTCACCAGCACCGGCATGTCGGCCAGGCCGGCCAGTTGCGCGGCGCGGAAACGGCGTTCGCCAGCAATGATTTCATACGCGTTGGCGCCATTCTTTTGCCCTACCGGGCGCACCAGAATCGGCTGCATCACGCCCTGTTCGCGGATCGATGCCGCCAGTTCGTTTAACGCGCCTTCATCCATCCTGGTACGCGGCTGGTAGCGTCCCGCCTGCAATTGCGCCATCGGCAGTGTGGTGGTGGTGCCTTGCGCCATGGCTTCGTTGAAATCTGCCGGCCCGCCGAGCAATGCATCCAGCCCGCGTCCCAGCCCTTTTTGTTTTTTAGTCGCCATTGTATTTTCCTGTCGTTTCCCGTGTAACCATTGTCCGATCGATGGCTTACATCGTCTTGATCCGCTCCAGCATCTCGGAACCGAATTCGATGTAGGCCTTCGCGCCGCGCGACGCTGGATCGAAGCTGACACCAGGCATGCCGTACGACGGCGCCTCGGCCAGCCGCACGTTCCGCGGAATGATGGTCTTGAACACCTTGTCGCCGAAGTGCTGTTCGAGCTGTGCCGACACTTGCTGCGATAGCGTGATGCGCGGATCGAACATCACCCGCAGTAGGCCGATGAGTTGCAATTCCCGGTTCAGGTTCGCGTGCACCTTCTTGATCGTGTTCACCAGATCGGACAAGCCTTCGAGCGCATAGTATTCGCACTGCATCGGGATAATCACGCCATGCGCGGCGCACAGGCCATTCAGGGTCAGCATTGACAACGCCGGCGGGCAGTCGATCAGCACGAAATCGTATTCGGCATCCACTTCGGCCAATGCCGATTTCAATCGCGTTTCGCGCCTATCCAGTTCGACCATTTCCACTTCAGCGCCGGCCAGTTCACGGTTCGACGGCAACACGTCAAAACCACCGGATTCAGATGCCTGGCGCGCGCCGGGAATATTCATCGTGCCGAGCAGCACTTCGTAAGTCGAGCCGGACAGGCCAGACTTGTCGATGCCGGCACCCATGGTGGCATTGCCTTGCGGGTCAAGATCGATCAGCAACACCCGCTGTTGCAAATTTGCCAAACCGGCAGCAAGGTTGACGGTGGTGGTGGTTTTGCCGACGCCGCCTTTCTGGTTGGCGATGCAGAAGATTTTGGCCATGTGAAATCAGTTGAACGTGAGTTTGATGCCGAATCCGATCAGAATAATACATGCCGCTTTGGCAGCAAAATCTGTGCAGAGGGCGAGGGGTAGCAACATCATTGCTTGTCAGCCTTGGTTGGAGTTTTCAGCGCCTTGTCCGCCCATTCCTGCCGGGTTTTGACCAGCCTGGAGACATCGAACCCCTGTGCGGCCGCTTGACGCACGGCCTGCTGGTAAACCGCCTCAGGCAGCGTTGGCGTGCGGGAAAGCACCCATAAAAATTCGCGGCTTGGCTCGCCAACGACCGCGTAGGAATAATCCGGTGCCAGCGCAATGATCCAGTATTTGCCCCATACCCCCGGCAACCATGACAGCCAGGCCGGCACAAACCGGACTTTCAATTTGGCGTTGCTGGCCGCATCCACAATCACCGCCTGGCCGGCAGCCTGTTCGAATACATTGTCTGCCTTGCGGCAACGGTTGATTACTTCCAGTGTGCCGTCGTCACGCTTGTTGTATTCCGCCGAAACCTCGCCGGCACATTTGGTTTGAAACCAGGTCGGGAAACGTGCCACCTCGTACCACTTTCCTGCATAGCGGTTGAGATCGACTGACGCTACCGTAGCAACCTCTGTTCTGGGAGATTGTGCCTGCGCAGCCGCAGCCACCATCATCATCACGACTAACTGCAGGATTCGATTTTTCATCTGTTCTCCTTTTGCAGGAATATCAAATGACGTTCTGCCTGCAATTCCGGCACGCTGAGCGGTCTGATTTCAGCCACTTTCCAACCCGACGGCAGATGCGCTATTTCATCTGTCGGCACAACGCCCTTGAGCGCAATGAAGTAACCATCGGCTGCCAGCAAATGCGACGACAGCGAGACAAAATCCGCCAGACTAGCAAATGCGCGCGAAGTAATCGCATCGAATTTTTCCGTCGCCGACAGCGATTCGACCCTGCCAGTGTGCACTGTAACATTGGCCAGACCCAGTTCGGCTTTTGCCTGCGTCAAAAACGCGGTTTTTTTCTGCACGGTGTCAATCAGCGACACTTTCATCTCGGGGCGGACAATCGCCAGCACGATGCCGGGCAAGCCGCCGCCGGAACCGACATCGAGCACCGATTTGACTTGATCGAACGCCGGCACCGCTGCCAGCGAATCGAGCAAATGCTGCGTCACCATCTGTTTCGGGTCGCGCACGGCGGTCAGGTTGTATACCCCATTCCATTTTGCCAGCAGCGCCAGATAATCGAGCAGCTGTTCCCGCTGTGCATCGGTAAGCGCAAACGGCAGTTGCGCCAACCCATCCGACAACTGGCGCGACAGGGCAGGGCGATCGAATCCACTCATGAGTTTTCTTCCTGCATGAAACCAACCCAGTTGCGTTTTTTCAGATACACCAGCAGCAGCGAAATCGCCGCTGGCGTAATGCCGGAAATGCGCGATGCCTGCCCCAGCGTTTCCGGCCGCTGCTGCGCCAGCTTTTGCCGCACTTCAATCGACAGCGCCGCCACATCGGCGTAATCCAGATCTTCCGGCAACAGCATGTTTTCAAAATTGCGGTGCCGCTCTATTTCCTTGGCCTGCCGCTCGATGTAGCCGGCGTATTTGATCTGGATTTCAACCTGCTCGCGCACATCGGTTTCCTGTTCGCCCGGCCCTCCCAGATTCTGACCATCGACCCCAGTTAGCGTCAACAACTGGTCGTAACGCACGTTGGGCCGCGTCAGCAAATCGGACAATGCGTATTCGTGATCGATATTCTTGCCCAGCACGCGCTCTGCCTCGGCCGCGGCAATGATGTTCGGATTGACCCAGGTCGATTTCAGCCGTTCGATTTCACGTGAAACAGCGTCGCGCTTGCGACTGAACTTGTCCCACTGTTGATCGCCCACACAACCAAGCTTACGACCGATTTCCGTCAGGCGCATGTCGGCATTATCTTCGCGCAAACTCAAACGATATTCGGCCCGGCTGGTGAACATGCGGTATGGTTCCGTCACCCCTTGCGTCACCAGATCATCAATCATCACTCCCAGGTAGGCTTCATTGCGGCGCGGCGCCCATGCTTCCTTTTCTGTCGCATGTAATGCCGCATTGATGCCCGCCAGCATCCCTTGCGCTGCCGCTTCTTCGTAACCCGTGGTGCCGTTGATCTGCCCGGCGAAAAACAGGCCACTGATTTGCTTCGTTTCCAGCGATGCCTTTAGGCAGCGCGGATCAAAATAATCGTATTCGATCGCGTAACCTGGTCGCAGGATATGCGCGTTTTCCAACCCGACCATCGAATGCACGATATCAAGCTGCATGTCGAACGGCAGGCTGGTTGAAATGCCGTTCGGATAGTATTCATGCGTTGTCAGCCCTTCCGGCTCAAGGAAAATCTGGTGCGAGTCCTTGCTGGAAAAGCGGTGAATCTTATCCTCGATTGAAGGGCAGTAGCGCGGACCAACCCCTTCAATCACGCCAGTAAACATCGGGCTGCGATCCAGTCCACCACGGATGATGTCGTGCGTATGCGCATTGGTGTGGGTAATCCAGCAGGGCATCTGCTTCGGATGCATCTGCGCATTACCCATGACTGAAAACACCGGCACCGGATCAAAATCGCCGGCCTGTTCTTCCATTTTTGAAAAATCAATGGTGCGGCCATCAATCCGTGGCGGCGTTCCGGTTTTCAATCGTCCTTGCGGCAGCTTGAGTTCCTTCAGCCTGTTCGATAAACCAACCGACGGCGGATCTCCCGCTCTGCCGCCGGGATAATTATTCAGGCCGACATGGATTTTCCCATCGAGAAAAGTACCCGCCGTCAGTACGATTGATTTGCCACTGAAAATGATGCCTGCCTGTGTTACTGCGGCAGTAACCCTATCGCCATCAAACAACAAGTCTTCAACCGCCTGCTGATACAGCCACAGGTTAGGCTGGTTTTCCAGACGGCCGCGGATTGACTGGCGGTAAAGCACGCGGTCAATTTGCGCCCTGGTTGCACGGACAGCAGGCCCTTTGGATGAATTCAGGATGCGGAACTGGATGCCAGCTTCGTCTGCCGCAATCGCCATTGCGCCACCCATGGCATCAACCTCCTTGACCAGATGACCCTTGCCGATCCCACCTATAGAAGGATTGCACGACATCTGCCCCAGCGTTTCCAAGCTGTGTGTCAGCAGCAGCGTTTGACGGCCCATGCGAGCCGCCACCAGCGCCGCTTCGGTTCCGGCATGCCCGCCACCTATGACGATGACATCAAATGTAATTGGATATTGCATTCACTTCTTTGGTAAATCAACAGGATGCGAATTATAAAACCATTCGGTCAAACCTGTTTTTTTGTTTCACGTGAAACGTTGTGAACAGCCTTGTGGATATCCTCTTCATTGTTTGTGCCTTACTGCTCAAAACCTTTGGGCGAATTATTTGTCCAACTTCGACTACGAAAAATTACATCGCTTATGCAATCCACATCGTGTTGAAATTCAACGGAATATTCAGGTTATCCACTAAAACGTCCTCACATCATCATCAATTTCTTTATATATAAACCTTTAATAAACAATAATGACTACTGTGCCAATTGCCACTGCATCGTTTCACCAGCGTTCAAAGGCACTACCACGGTTTCACCAAACGGCACCTGCTCAGGCAATACCCATGACTGACGTTTCAGTGTTACCTTGTCCTGATTGCGTGGTAAACGATAAAAATCTGCACCATTGAAACTGGCAAATGTTTCCAGCTTATCAATTGCACCAACCTGATCGAATGCTTGCGCATACAGTTCCAGTCCATGCAATGCGGTATAACAGCCAGCACAACCACAAGCATGCTCTTTCAATTCCTTTGGATGCGGCGCAGAATCAGTGCCAATGAAAAAGCGATTACTATTGCCTGTTGCTGCTGCCAGCAATGCTTGCCGGTTAGTTTCACGCTTCAGTACAGGCAAACAGTAATAATGCGGCCGAATGCCACCTTGAAAAATTGCGTTTCGGTTGTAAAGCAAGTGGTGGGCGGTGATGGTTGCTGCTATATCACCTTCAGCGTCAGTAACGTACTGAGCTGCTTCTTTGGTCGTGATGTGTTCGAACACAATGCGCAGCTCTGGCATGTTCTTGCGCAAGGGTAAAAGCACGCGGTCAATGAATACCGCTTCGCGATCAAACAGATCAATTTCCGGATCAGTCACTTCACCGTGCATCAGTAGCGGCAGGCCGACTTGCTGCATCATTTCCAGCGCCTTGGCACAATGCTTCAAGTCTGTCACTCCTGCGTCTGAATTGGTGGTGGCACCGGCAGGGTAGAGCTTAACCCCATGCACAAAGCCACTTTCTTTGGCGCGTTTGATTTCATCGGCCGTTGTGTTGTCAGTCAGATAAAGCGTCATCAGTGGCTTGAATGACATGCCTTCGGGTAATGCAGACAAAATCCGTTCGCGATAAGCGATTGCCTGTTCGGTAGTTGTTACAGGTGGACGCAGGTTCGGCATGATGATTGCGCGCGCAAACTGTTTGGCCGAATGAGGCAGTACGCTTTGAAGTCCGGCACCATCCCGCAGGTGCAGATGAAAGTCATCCGGACGGGTCAGGGTGATTTGTTGTGTGTTCTGACTTGGCATGTTATTTCCTTGGTTAAAGATGAGGCAATTTTACTCTGACCGTAAAAAATGCACGAATTTGTCGATATTTTGTCTAAAAAAGCATGTTATAAGCAGATTTTCTGTATTAAGCACGGAAAATTATGGATGTTTTAAAATAAAAAAGGTAAGCATGTCATATTGCTAAAAACAGCAATCCATAAAGCTTAAACGGGTATGTTTTCATCGTTTTACCTTACTATGATTCCACCAACCTAATTTGTTGATGCCTAGCATGGGTAACCGTCTTTCAAAAATAGTCACACGCACCGGCGATGATGGTACGACAGGCCTGGGCGATGGCAGCCGGATAGGCAAGGGCACAGCGCGCATCGATGCAATCGGCGATGTTGACGAACTGAATTCACATCTTGGCTTGCTATTGTGCGAATCCTTGTCCGCAGGCATACGCGAATCGTTGCTGTCAGTACAGCATGATTTGTTCAATCTTGGTGCTGAATTGTCGATTCCTGGCCATCTGGTGATGAAAGAGGAACATGCACTGCGGCTTGAACAGTTGATCAAGGATTCGAATGCGGGCTTGTCTCCATTGCAGGAATTCATTTTGCCCGGTGGGAGCAGAGCGGCGGCGCAGGCGCATGTCTGCCGTGCAGTCTGTCGTCGCGCTGAGCGGTCACTGGTGCGCCTGCATAGCAAGGAAAAAATCAGCGAACCGGCGCGGCAATATCTGAATCGGCTGTCGGACTGGCTGTTCGTGCTGGCGCGTGTTCTTAATCAGCGCGCTTCGCGGGATGAAGAATACTGGGAAAGGCTGCGCGAAGAAATGTACCGATAAAAAAAACGGCGCCAACATTAGCGCCGTTTTTTTGTTTGAAGCGGTTCAGTTCGCGTGATTCAATCGCGCTTGTCGCATTCGATCATCGCGTAAGCAGAATGATTGTGGATAGATTCAAAATTTTCCGCTTCCAGTGAATAGGCGACGATGCGGTCATCATTGTTGAGCATGCCAGCAACGTCACGTACCAGATCCTCGACAAATTTCGGGTTGTCATAGGCGCGTTCGGTAACGTATTTCTCGTCCGGGCGTTTCAGCAAGCCATACAGTTCGCATGATGCCAGCGCCTCTATTTTTGCAATCATTTCGTCTAAGGGAATACTTTCTGCCAGCAGTGCGCTTACGGTAATGTGCGAACGCTGGTTATGTGCGCCGTAAGCGGCAATTTTCTTGGAACATGGGCATAGACTGGTGACTGGCACCAGAACTGTTTGCGTGATTTCAACTTCCCCATCCGCAATTTCACCGGTCAGAGCCACTTCGTAATCCATCATGCTTTGCACGCCGGAAACAGGCGCTTTTTTGTTGATGAAATAAGGGAATGACACTTCAATCCGGCCAGCTTCCGCTTCCAGCAATTTCAGCATCTTTCGCAGCATCTGGTCGAGTGAAGCCACATCCAGCGGCGCAGCATCTGCGCTGGCGTGTTTTTCCAGCAACTCGATGAAGCGCGACATGTGCGTGCCTTTTTTCGATTCAGGCAAGCGCACTGTCATGTTCCAGGTGCCGACAGTCGATTGAATTCCGCCTGGGGTTTTCAGGCGGGTTGGGTAACGCACTCCCTTGACACCGACTTGCTCAATGGTAATTTTTCGGGTGTCTGACAGGTTTTGTACGTCAGGTATGCTGGTTTTGACGGAATTCACGGTGTTATTTTGATTGTTTGAACTGCATATGGCATCCGGATACGGGTCGTCATCAGTTACGGAGCAATCGCGGAAATTCATTATGTATTCGATAAAAATGCAGGGTTGCGGTAACCCGAAATAATCAATGGTTGACGACCAGTTTGGGTTCACCATTCAAAAACCGCTGTTGGATCGAAGCGGCGATTCCATTGGCATCCAGCCCGCATAGCGCCAGCAACTGGGCAGCATCACCATGATCGATGAATTTGTCCGGCAGCCCCAGATGCAGGATGGGCTTGACGATGCCGGCTTCCGCCAGCGCTTCTGCCACAGCTTCGCCCGCACCTCCGGCGATGCAACCTTCTTCGACCGTCACGATCGCTTCATGACTGCGTGCAAGTTGCATTACCAGCGCGGTATCGAGCGGTTTTACAAAACGCATGTTGGCAACGGATGCATTCAGCCTGTCTGCTGCTTCCAGCGCCGGTTCCAGCATGGTGCCAAAAGCAAGAATCGCCACCTGCTGGCCATTGCGACGTATTTCTCCCTTGCCGACAGGGATGGTTTGCAAATCCTTGTCGGGAACAGCACCAATACCTGCACCACGCGGGTAACGCACCGATGCAGGGCCATTATAGTGGAATGCGGTGGAAAGCATCTGACGGCACTCTTTTTCGTCCGCCGCAGCCATGATCACCATATTTGGAATGCAGCGCAGGAAAGCAATATCGTAGTTCCCGGCATGAGTTGCTCCATCGGCACCAACCAGACCGGAGCGGTCGAGCGCGAAAGTGACATCCAGGTTTTGCAGCGCCACATCGTGAATTAGCTGATCGTAGGCGCGTTGCAGGAAGGTAGAATAGATTGCGACCACCGGTTTCATGCCCTCACACGCCAGACCGGCAGCAAAAGTGACTGCATGTTGCTCGGCGATACCGACATCGTAATAGCGCTCCGGATATTGCTGCTCAAACTCTACCATGCCGGACCCTTCGCGCATGGCCGGCGTGATGCCGACCAGACGTGAGTCTGAAGCTGCCATGTCGCACAGCCAATTGCCGAAAATCTCGGTGTAAGTCATTTTAGGACTTGGCGCCAGCTGGATGCCCTTGTCTGGGCTGAACTTGCCCAAGCCATGATAGGAAATCGGATCAGCTTCAGCCAACTTGTATCCTTGGCCTTTTTTGGTCACCACATGCAGGAATACCGGTCCCTTGATGTCGCGAATGTTTTGCATGATGGGGATTAGCGCATTCATATCGTGACCATCAATCGGGCCAAAATACCTGAAACCGAATTCCTCGAACACAGTTGCTGGTGCAATGACCTTCTTTGCTTGCGTTTCAATGCGCTTGGCAATGTCAGCCATCGGTTTCGGCAGCATGGCCTTGGCCGCATTTCTGGTTGCGGCGTAAAACTTGCCCGACATCAGGCGTGAAAAATAACGGTTCAGCGCGCCGACTGGCGGAGAAATCGACATGTCGTTGTCGTTGAGCACCACCAGCAGGTTGATGTCATCGTACACACCAGCGTTGTTCAGCGCTTCGAATGCCATGCCGCCTGTGATGGCGCCATCGCCGATGACGGCGATCGCGCGGCGGTCTTCACCCTTGCTGCGCGCGGCCAGTGCCATCCCAAGCGCGGCCGAAATCGAGGTGGAAGAGTGCGCGGTGCCAAAAGCGTCATAAATACTTTCTTCGCGTTTCGGGAAACCGGACAAGCCGCCAAATTGACGCAGCGTGTGCATCCGTTCGCGGCGGCCCGTCAGAATCTTGTGCGGATAACATTGATGCCCGACGTCCCAGACCAAGCGGTCTTCCGGTGTGTTGAACACATAGTGCAGCGCAACCGTCAACTCGACCACACCAAGGTTCGACGACAAATGGCCACCGGTTTTCGATACCGAATGCAGCACATATTCGCGCAGTTCATCGGCCAACTGGGTCAGTTGCGACGGAGTTAGCTGCCGGAGTTCGGTCGGCTCATTGATGGTTTCAAGCAGTTTCATGTTCAGGCATTCCGGTGCACGATCAGTTCCGCAATCTGGTTAAGGCGTTCGGCTTTGCTGCCGAAAGGAAGCAGTGCGGATTGTGCTTGTTCAAGCAATTTTTCCGCCATTTGGCGCGAGGCATCCAGACCAAGGATCGAAACATAAGTCGGTTTGTTGTCGGCGGCATCCTTGCCTGCGGTCTTGCCGAGCGTGGACGAATCAGCGGTGACATCGAGAATGTCATCGACCACCTGAAAGGCGAGGCCGATCGCATTGGCATAGGCATCAAGCGCCGCTTCTTCCCCGGGTTCCAACATCTTGCCGCACAGTGCGCCCAGGAAAACCGAAGCGCGCAGCAATGCTCCGGTTTTCAGCCGGTGCATTTGTTCCAGTTCGGGCAAGGACAGCGATTTGCCTACACTGGCCAAGTCGATCGCCTGCCCGCCGCACATGCCGGCAGAACCTGCAGCCTGCGCCAGCAGCCGAATCATCGCCAGCGTGCGTACTGCATCGCCATTGCCTTCGGACAGCACGGTAAACGCCTGTGCTTGCAATGCATCACCAACCAGAAGCGCGGTTGCTTCATCGTATTTCACATGCACGGTCGGCTTGCCGCGCCTGAGCGCGTCGTCGTCCATGCACGGCATATCGTCGTGCACCAGCGAATACACATGGATCATTTCCACCGCAGCGGCGGCACGTGTCAGCAGGCCGGCATCAACATCGAATAGCGCGCCAGCAGCAAACACCAGCAGCGGCCGCACACGCTTGCCGCCATCCAGCGCGGTATAGCGCATTGCTTCATGCAGGCGAGCCGGTACCTGCTGTACAGACGGCAGGTATGACGACAGCGCGTCTTCGATGGCGCGCTGGTTTGACAGCATCCAGTCATTGAAATTTTGACTGACGGTCATTCTTCCGCTCCGGTGGCATTGTCCGCAAATGGCTTGAGCATTTCGCCTTCCAGCACTTTGACCTGGCTTTCAACCTTTTCCAGCTGTGTCGCGCAAAATTTGACCAGTTGCGCGCCGCGCTGATAGGCAGCAACCGACGCGTCCAGCGCCAATTCGCCCGCTTCCATGCGGGCTACCAGTTGTTTCAGTTCACTCATCGCGTCTTCGAATGACGCGGGCTGGCCGGTGGCGGATTTTCTGGACATAATCGGCTAAAACAGAATCAGGCGGCCATTGTAAAACAATTCGCGCCACCGGTTAGATTCCAGAAAGATCGGTGGGTTTCAATAGATCCGGTGATCTGGTCTTTTGCTGCCTAGCCATTTGTATAAATGGATCAGGGCAGACTTGATGCGGTTGTTCATGATACGTTCGGGTTCAAGACAAAAGGATATACCACCTGACATTACAAAAGGATATACCACCTGACATTATAGGCCGAGTTTGGTCTGATGAAGCGATTTGAGCGATTATTGTTGTAATAAACGGCAAAAATAAGAGTATCATCGACGATCTCCGCAATTTTGGCATGCCTTCTGGCGTGTTTCGCGTTTCACCATTCCTTCATTCCGTCGCACCGCATGCAATCACTCTGGATGTTGTTCGCCACCTTCCTGTTCTCGCTGATGAGCGTGTGCGTGAAGTTCGTGTCCGATTCTTATTCCACGGTCGAAATCGTGATGTACCGCAGTCTGATTGGCGTGGTGGTCATCGGCATTCTGATGGTGGTGCGCGGCGCGGCTTTCAAAACTCGTTTTCCGCTGGCGCACCTTTGGCGTGGCGTGGTAGGAGCGACCGCATTCGGATTGTGGTTTTTTTCGGTGGCGAAGCTGCCGCTGGCAACGGCCATGACGCTGAATTACATGTCACCAATCTGGATTGCGGCGATGCTGTTTGGCATAGGCTGGTGGCGCGGCAAGATGCATTTCGAGTGGAGGCTGGTGACGGCAGTGCTGACAAGCTTCGTTGGCGTGGCGTTGTTGCTCAAACCATCGATCCATGCCGATCAATTGTTGTGGGGCGCAATTGGTCTGTGTTCCGGCATGCTGGCGTCATTGGCGTATCTTCAAGTGCGGCAGCTTGGCATTCTGGGCGAACCCGAAGACAGGGTTGTGTTCTACTTCTGCATCACCGGCACGGTCGGCGGCGCGATCGCATGCTGGATTGGCGCACTCCTGCCGGGAAGCGATGGCGTGGTCTGGCATGCGCACGATTTGAAGGGGTTTGCGCTGCTGACCGCGATTGGCGTGTTTGCCGCAGGCGGCCAGATGGCGATGACGCGTGCCTATCATCTCGGCAAAACGCTGGTGACGGCCAACCTGCAATACACCGGCATCGTGTTTTCCAGCATCTGGGGCATCCTGATTTGGGACGACAGCCTCGGTTGGATGGGCTGGCTCGGCATGACGATCATCATCGCCAGCGGCGTGGTTGCCACGTTTTTTGACGTGCGCCACAAGCAGGCCGTCGCGTTTACTGCCGCCAAGGAAATGCTGGTTGCCACCGATGGCGCCAAGGCCAAGGCGGCCGATTGACCTTGCTCAATGCGGCCTCGCTGCCAGTGAACGAAGGCGCCAACGATGGTATGATAGCGAATCTCCGAGGAGCGTTGCGACACGCAGCAGGCGTGCCAGGCTCGGAGAATTCATTTTCTGCAACGGCGCTCACGTAACTTTTTTCTGGCTAATACGAAAGGAGAAGCGTGATGACGACTGCACGCAAAGACGACTACCAAATCGCCGATATCACCCTGGCCGAATGGGGTGACAAGGAAATCCGCATCGCTGAAACCGAAATGCCGGGCCTGATGGCAATCCGCGAGGAATTCGCCGCCAGCCAGCCGCTGAAAGGCGCGCGCATTACCGGCTCGCTGCACATGACTATCCAGACCGCGGTGCTGATCCAGACGCTGGAAGCGCTCGGTGCGCGCGTGCGCTGGGCTTCCTGCAACATATTTTCGACCCAGGATCATGCCGCCGCTGCTATTGCCGCCTGCGGCACGCCGGTTTTTGCAATCAAGGGCGAATCGCTGGACGATTACTGGGAATACACCCACCGGATTTTCGACTGGCCCGATGGCGGTTACTCGAATATGATTCTCGACGATGGCGGCGATGCGACGCTGCTGCTGCATCTCGGCTCGCGCGCCGAAACCGATCTGTCGGTGCTGAACAATCCGGGGTCGGAAGAAGAAGTCTGCCTGTTCAATTCAATCAAGCGTTATCTGGCGAAAGACGGTAGCTGGTATTCGAAGCGCCTGGCCGAAATCAAGGGCGTGACCGAGGAAACCACCACCGGCGTCAACCGCCTGTATCAGATGCACAAGGAAGGCAAGCTGGCGTTCCCGGCCATCAACGTCAACGATTCAGTCACGAAATCGAAGTTCGACAACCTGTATGGCTGCCGCGAATCGCTGGTCGATGGCATCAAGCGCGCCACTGACGTAATGATCGCCGGCAAGGTCGCTGTGGTAGCGGGCTATGGTGACGTCGGCAAGGGCTGCGCCCAGGCGCTGCGCGCGCTGTCGGCGCAGGTGTGGGTGACGGAAATCGACCCGATTTGCGCGCTGCAGGCGGCGATGGAAGGCTACCGCGTGGTGACGATGGATTACGCGGCCGAGCATGCGGACATTTTCGTGACCGCCACTGGCAACTACCACGTGATCACGCACGACCACATGGTGAAAATGAAGGATCAGGCGATCGTGTGCAACATCGGCCACTTCGACAACGAAATCGATGTCGCCTCGATCAAGCAGTACCAATGGGAAAACATCAAGCCGCAGGTGGATCACATCATCTTCCCGACCGGCCGCCGCATCATCCTACTGGCTGAAGGCCGGCTGGTGAACCTCGGCTGCGGCACCGGCCATCCGTCATACGTGATGAGTTCGTCGTTCGCCAACCAGACCATCGCGCAGATCGAACTGTATTCGAACACGAAATCGTATCCGGTCGGTGTGTACACATTGCCGAAGCATCTGGATGAAAAGGTCGCGCTGCTGCAACTGAAGAAGCTGAATGCGCAACTGACGCGGCTGACGGCGGAACAGGCAGCGTACATCGGCGTATCGGTCGATGGCCCGTACAAGCCGAACCACTACCGCTACTGATCCTAGGCACGACCCCTGCCGCGCGCGGCAGGGGGCAACACCCGCAATTTGCGACAGGGCACACGAAAGGCAAACGATGCGACTGCTGATACTCTGGCTCATCAATGCCGCCGCGCTGCTGGCGATTCCCTACCTGATGGATTCGGTGCAGGTGGCGAGCATCGGCTCGGCGCTGGTCGCGGCCGCGATCCTCGGGCTGGTGAACACGCTGATCCGGCCGATCCTGCTGGTCTTGACGCTGCCGGTCACCTTCGTGACGATGGGGCTGTTCATCTTCGTCATCAACGGCATTACGTTCTGGCTGGTGGCGCAACTGGTCAGCGGATTCCAGGTCGCCGGCTTGTGGTCGGCGATCGGTGGCGCGCTGCTGTACAGCGTCATTTCTTGGGCACTGTCCACCCTGATTTTGAAAGAATAAATGGCACAACCGACATTCAGCATCGAATTTTTTCCGCCGAAAACGCCGGAGGGCGTGGAAAACCTGCGCCAGGAGCGTAACCAGTTGGCGGAACTCGGCGCAACTTACTACTCCGTCACGCTCGGCGCGGGCGGTTCGGCCCGGTACGGCAACAACGATACCGTGACTGAAATCCAGAAAGAGGGCCGCGAGGCGGCACCGCACCTGCTGTGCATCGGCTCGAAATGCGATGACGTGCGCACCCGGCTGCACGAATACAAGGCGCAAGGCATCCGCCACCTGGTCGCGTTGCGTGGCGACTTGCCCGAAGGCGAAGAACGGGCCCAGGGCGAATTCCACTACGCGAATGAACTGGTCGAGTTCATCCGCCGGGAAACAGGCGACTGGTTCAAGATCGATGTGGCTGCCTATCCGGAAATGCATCCGCAGGCGGTTTCGGCGCAGGCTGATCTGCAAAATTTCGTGCGCAAGGCCAATGCCGGCGCCAACAGCGCCATCACGCAGTATTTTTACAATGCCGATGCGTATTTCCGCTTCGTGGATGAAGCGCGAAAGGCGGGTGTGACGATCCCGATTGTACCCGGCATCATGCCGATCACCAACTATGCCCAACTGGCGCGTTTTTCCGACATGTGCGGCGCCGAAATTCCGCGCTGGGTGCGCCTGCGGCTGGAAGGCTACGGTGACGATCTCGAATCGATCCGCGCATTCGGGCTGGATGTGGTGACGCAGTTGTGCGAACGGCTGCTGGCTGGAGGTGCGCCCGGTTTTCACTTCTACAGCCTGAACCGCGCTGCCCCGACGGTTGCAATCTGGCAACGCCTGTTTGCCGCCAAACAATAAAAAGACAGGGTATTGGCAAAAATATATCCTCCTGGCCAGATATTCTGCGGTGGTTCAGAAATACTGGCTGGGGTATGTTTTTACTGTCGCGCCGCGCAGGGTACTTCAGCAAACGGTTTGATGCAGGACAGATACAACCAGAAACTTTTCTGACAGAATGCACCGATAGACCACCAACGGATACAGCGGCTTTTCCCTGCGGGCAGTACGCCAATGAAACACATCCCCCCCTCAAGCCAGGAGCTGATCGACCGGCAAAGCAGCCCGATGCGGGTGGTGCTCGCCTATGCCGGATTTGCTGCACTGTGGATCATCGCTTCCGGCGCCCTCCTTGCGATTTCGGTCCACGATCAGGTGTTGCAGGGTTATATTGAAGTCGGCAAGGGATTGCTGTTCGTCTTGGTGACTTCAGCCTTGCTCTACCGGCTGGTCAAATGGCATCAGTCGAAATCCATACGCCTGACCAAGCTGTATGCAGCGCTCAGCCAGTGTAATCAGGCAATTGTGCATTGTGATAACGAGCAGGCGCTGTTTGACTCGATTTGCGAAACGGCGGTCAAACATGCCGGTATGCGAATGGCGTGGATTGGGTTTGTTGAGCCTGCCAGCGGCCAGGTCAGACCCGTGATGCAACATGGTGCCGGGGCGGAATATTTAAAGGACATCCGCGTCACAATCCATGCTGACGAGCATTGGGGGCGCGGGCCGACCGGCACGGCCATTCGCGAGCGCCGGGCTGTCTGGTGCGACGATTTCAACAGAGATCCCATGACGGCGCCGTGGCAGAGTAGCGGCCAGCGGTTTGGCTGGCAATCCAGTGCTGCCTTGCCACTTTACCGCAAGGGGGAGGCAGTGGGAGCTATCACGCTGTATGCCGGCAGAAGAAATGCATTCGATTCGCTGGCGCGCGAACTGCTGCTGGAAATGGCCGCCGATGTCAGTTTTGCGCTGGAACGGTTTGATCTCCAAGAAACCCATCAGCTGGCCGAGCAGCAGGCGCGCCATGCGCAGGCACTGGTGCAGCGGTTTCTGGACAAATTGCCCGGTGCCGCGTTCATCAAGGACGGCAATTTGCGGGTGCTGCTGGCCAACCGAGGTTTCCAGACCGTGCTTGGCATCGATCCGGCCAACATGATCAGCAAGACCAACAGCGAACTGTTTCCCGAGCCGTTTGCCAGCAAGATCAACGCTGATGACCAGCGCGTGCTGGCGACCGGCAGAACCGAAACGCTGCCGGAAGAATATGGCGGCAGGCACTTTGAAACGACCAAGTTCGTGATCGAGAGCGAAACTGGCGGCAAGATGATTGGCGGCATCACGATGGACGTCACCCAGCGCTACCTGCTGGGTGCGCGCCAGCAGGCGCTACTGGAACTGAACGAGCTGGGTATTCAGATGCCGGAGGCGGAATTCCTGAACCGTGGGCTAGCGATCGCGCAGCGGCTGACAGGCAGCTCGCTGTCGTTTCTGCATTTCATCAGCGAAGATCAGAAAACGGTCGAAGTGACCGCTTGCAGCGAAAATGCACGGCCAATCGCCTGCGTGGAGGGTGGCGGCAGCTGCCTGGTCGCCGATGCCGGCATATGGGCGGACTGCGTTGTCAGCCGGCGGGTGGCGCTGTTCAACAATTACCGCGCTGGCATGTCATGCGGGTTGCCGGAGAGCGGTGAACGGCTGATCCGGCTGGTGACGGTGCCGTTGATCGAGGATGGCCTGGTGCGCATGGTGCTTGGTGTCGGCAACAAGCCAGCCGATTATGATGATGCCGATATCGTTACCCTGCAGCTGATTGGCAACGATCTGTGTCGCATCGTGCGCCATCGCCGGGTCGAGGCAGCGATGCAGCAGCAGCTGGCTGATTTCAGGGCGCTGAACCAGAAGCTGGAAGAGACGCACAATCAGCTGGCGCAATCGGAAAAGATGGTGGCAATTGGCCTGCTGTCGGCCGGCATCGCGCATGAGATCAACAACCCGATCAGCTTCATCCAGTCAAATTTCTCGTCGCTTTCCAGCTATCTGGACGATCTGCTGGCGATCGACGCTGCCTATGCCGACATCGAAAAGGAGCATGGCGAACTGCTGCCGCAGGAATTCGGGCATGTGCGTGAACTCAAGCAGGCGGTCGGGCATGAATTCATCATTGCTGATTTGCGCCAGCTGATTGCGGAATCGCGCGAAGGGCTGGAGCGGGTGCGCAAAATCGTGCAGGACTTGCGCAATTTCTCGCGCGTCGGCGAAACCGGCTGGCAATGGGCCGACCTGCACGAAGGCATTTCCAGCACCTTGAGCATCGTGCGCAGCGTGATCCGGCCGGAAGTTGAAATCGAATGCACCTTTGGAGAACTGCCGCAGGTGCGCTGCATCCCGGCGCAATTGAACCAGGTATTCCTCAACTTGCTGGTGAATGCCGCGCAATCGCTCAAAGGGCCGGGCAAGGTTGCGCTCAGCACTGGCCGCGAAGGCGAGCAGGTATGGGTAGAGGTGCGTGACAACGGGGTCGGCATCGCGCCGGAAAACATGAAGCGCCTGTTCGAACCGTTTTTTACCACCAAGCCGGTTGGTCAGGGCACTGGCCTGGGGCTGTCGCTGTCATGGGGCATTGTGCAGCGGCACAACGGCAGGATTGATGTCGATTCGGAGCCTGGCAAGGGAACGGTGTTTCGCGTTGTGCTGCCGCTTGATGCGCTGGCCGTTGCGGGGGGGGAAATGAAGGGTGGCCAATAAGTGACGATGAACGCGCAAACAGCAAACGCCGGTATTTTCCATTCGGTGGCATTCGTACACTTGTTGCTCGACCGGCAATGGCGCATCCGCTCGATCAACCGCGCCGGGATGGCCGCTCTCGGCTATGCGCAGCCGGACGAGCTGGTTGGCATGCCGCTCGAATCGCTGGTGCCGGCGGGGCAGTGGGATGGCCTGAGTCTGGCAGCAGCACGGGTAGCGCTTGAACAGGGCGGGGCGCCGCCATCATTCTCGTTCGAACTGTTGTGCCGCGATGGCCAGAGCATACCGATACTGTGGAATCTGGACCAGCCGGCGAACGTAGTAGGTGGCGAGCCAGGCATTTTGCTGCTAGGGTTCGATGCGACCGCCATCCGCCACAGCCAGGAAGCGATCGCGCTGTTCCAGAGCGTGGCCGAGAATTACAGCGGCAGCATCGTGATCACCGATGGGCAGTCGCACATCCTGTACGCGAACCCTGCCGCGCAGCGCATCATGGGGTATCCGATTGGTGAACTGTTCGGACGCCCGATGAAAGATTTTCGTTCTGGCAAGACGCCGGCTGAGGTTTACCACCAGCTCAAGGATGCGCTGGCGCGGCGCGAACTGTGGAAAGGCGAATTCATCAACCGCCGCAAGGATGGCGAACTGTACGTCGAAAGCAAGACCATTGCCGCGATTCAGGATGAAAACGGCGAAGTGCAGTATTACTTTGCGATTGGCGAAAACATCACCCAGCGGCAGGAATATGAAAAGCAGATCGAGCGGCTGATGATGTTCGACCAGCTGACCGGCCTGCCGAACCTTGGCGCGTTTCAGCGCGAGATTGCGGCGGCGCAGGAATCGGCGCGGACGGGCGGGCAGCAGGTGGCGTTGCTGCATGTCGATTTCGACGACTTCAAGAAAATCAACCGCGCGATTGGCAGCGATGCGGCCGAACAGGTGCTGACTGAAACGGCGGTGCGCATCAAGGAAATCCTGCGCAAACACGATATTGCGGCGCGCGTTGCGGGCGACGAATTCGCGATCCTGATCGGGCCGGGCGAAAGCGAAGTGCAGGCTGACAGCATGGAAATTGCGCGGAGGGTGCTGGTCGCTATCCGCCGCCCGTTCCTGTACGCGGGTCAGACGATCACGCTCACCGCTTCGATCGGCATTGCGCGTTACCCGGACGCCGAAGGCAATGACGACCTGCTGGGCAATGCGATGAACGCCACGCTGCGGGCCAAGCACACTGGCGGTAACGACATCTGCTTGTTCGAAGCCGCAATGGCGAACGATGAGAACTGGCGGCGCGAACTGTTGCAGGCGATAGAGCGCAACGAACTGGTGCTGTACTACCAGCCGCAGATCAACCTGTATTCTGGCGCGATTGTCGGCGTCGAGGCACTGATCCGCTGGCTGCATCCGGTGCGCGGGCTGGTGCCGCCGTCGGAATTCATTCCGCTGGCGGAGGAAAGCAACCATATCATCGAAATCGGCGAATGGGTGCTGGTCGAAGCCTGCCGCCAGATGCGCGCCTGGCAGGATGCCGGACTGCCGCCGATCAAGGTTGCGGTCAACCTCGCCGCGCGCCATTTCCGCCAGCCGACACTGCCCGGTTCGATTGCGCTGGCGCTGACCTCGCAGCGCATCGATCCGAGCCTGTTCGAAATTGAAATCACCGAAAGCGCGATGATGCTCGACATGGTGGCGGCGGTGCGCAACATGGGGCAACTGAAGGAGCTCGGCGTGCACATCGCGCTCGACGATTTTGGCACCGGCTATTCGTCGATGGCTTACCTGTCGCGCTTTCCGATCGACATCGTCAAGATCGACCAGTCATTCGTGCGCGACATCACCACCAATCCGGCCAATGCGGCGATCGCCAAGGCGACGATTGCGATGTCGCACAAGCTCGGCAAGAAAGTGCTGGCCGAGGGGGTGGAAACGCTGGAGCAGATGACTTACCTGCGGCGCAGCGAATGCGACGAGATGCAGGGCTACTACTTTTCCCGTCCGGTGCCGGCAGGAGAAATCGCGCGCATGCTGCGGCAGGATAGGCGGGTCGCTGCCCAGTCGCCGAAAGAAGAGGCCGCTGCGCGCGACACCATTTTGCTGCTCGATGACGAAGCCAGCATCCTGTCTGCGCTCAAGCGCACGCTGCGGCGCGAGGGTTACAACATCCTGACTGCGCAAAGCGCAAGCGAAGGTTTTGCGTTGATGGCGAAGGAACCAGTCAAGCTGATCGTGTGCGACCAGCACATGAGCGAAATGACCGGCACGCAATTCCTGTCGCAGGCGCGGATAATGTACCCGGAAACGGTGCGCATCGTGCTGTCCGGTTTTTCCGAAATCGCCACCGTCACCGATGCGATCAACAAGGGCGCGGCCTATCGCTTCCTGACCAAGCCGTGGAACGATGAGCAGTTGAAGGAAGAAATCCGCGGCGCGCTGCGCCACTGGCGCGAACTGTACGCGAGGGAACGCGGCAGCGGGCGGCAAAGTGCGCTGTTTGGTGGGGGTATATAGCCAAAACCACCATCTTGGCCACACTTTTATTGGTTATTTTTAGATACGGATAGGAGTATATTTTTCGGCCTTAATGACCGAAAAGTCATTTTGGTCACGATGTTACGATTGAATCATCTGGATATAGCCATTTAGACCTTGAAAGGAAAGCGTGAATGTTTACGGTTCATTTGCCTCGCCTGGGTATCTCTGTGAAAGTTGCAGCTTTATGTGCCCTTGTGGGGGGCGCCATCACGGTTTCCGGCTGCTCGAACAAGGCCGATGCGCCAAGTAAGCCAGTGAAAAATGAACAAGCCAGCGCCAATGCGCGACCGCCATTCGACCCGAAGTGGATTCCCGCTGCTAAAGGGGAGGGGAATTTCGAGATATGTCTTAGCGATGAAGCCAAAGAAAACGGCATCACAAACGTGACGGTCCCGAAGAATATCGTGTTTCAATCCTGGGGGCCAATGACGGGTCCCTTGAGAAATTCGGGTTCGTATGACAAAAAAATCCTGGGCGAACCACTATCGTCGACGCTCGGTTCCGAAAAGACATACGCTGTCATCACAGCCAACCAAGTCGTTCTCACCGACAAAGAACCTTGTCAAATAACGCAAGTTCGTTCCGTTATCAGCAAAGGGTTCCGATGGAACAAAGAATTGGTTCCTGCCGAAAAGCATCAAAGCTTTGCGGCAGACGGAATAAAAATAGTGAATGAAAAAGTGACTGACAGGCAGTGGGGCCTCGACAAAAATGGCACCGAAAATCCAAAGGAAAAATTAATCGGCAATGCCATTTCGCTAGGGCTTCTTAATGGCACGTTGCTGCAGGATGCGTCCAATCCGGTCACACTGACGGACAGATAATCCGCAGCCGTCAGAACATTGACTTGGTGGTTCGTTTTGGCCGGAGGCTGTGTGAAAACGCCTCATTCACGTCAACAACCTGCTGTCTGAATCGTTAAATAGATATTCGAGTTCAGATGGAGATATGGCATGAAGCGATATATCCAAGGAGCAGATCGCACA
>Ga0316613_10000750_pt1 | contig 24086 bp, 17 predicted proteins | sample OWC_soil_day10_C_2_FD_207647 | JGI IMG/M metagenome (GOLD analysis project Ga0316613, IMG submission 207647) | Wetland soil microbial communities from Old Woman Creek delta, Ohio, United States - OWC_soil_day10_CT_b | ecosystem: Environmental > Terrestrial > Soil > Wetlands | place: USA: Ohio...
TTTCATTCTGTAGCTTCATCATGCCCTGTTTTCAATTTTTTTAAACAGTTCAACACTTCACTACAATGAATTTCACTTATAATATCACAATCTTTTTCCCGATGCAATGTTTTTTTATAATTTATTTTACATTAATCCTCTTCGCTCAACTTCTTCTTTGTATAACAGATATTTTGCTTCATTAAATTTTAAAAATGAGCGGTAAAATACACCATATGCCAGAAACGCAAGAATCTTATTATTACGGTTTCTGTCCGTCATTTTATAAAAATGAATCAGCTTCTTGTCTTTTATTTTTCCTTTTGCTATTCTCTTTTTAATATTGTTTTGTTCCACTTTAGCCATGAAATTCATATAAAGCCCGTTAATAAAAAACAGTACTCCAAGAAAAACAATAAAAATTATAACAGCTAGTAAATCATCCATACTTTTTTCCTCCCCGGTTTCAAAATCAGATAAAATATAGCATAAATTTCCAGTTTTGTAAAGGCATGATCTGGTTTAATCTTGACATTAGTATCCCCATACGATAAAATGAGCAAAGGATGAGGGAGTAGTCAGCATCTGCCCGGGTCAGGTAAGATGCCTGCAAAGTCAACATACTGACAGGTTTTTCTGTCTGGCTTTGCTAATTTGTTTCCAATACAAAAAGACGAGACTTATCTGTGTGTTCATTTCTGTACACACAGATAAGTCTTTTTATTATATTCTCCCTCTTACACATATAATTAGATACCATATACAGGGGGAAAATCACATGTCATTATTGGAGTTATTTATTATTGCATTGGGTCTGTCCATGGATGCGTTTGCCGTTTCAATCTGCAAAGGTCTTTGCATGCCTCAGATGAACTGGAAAAATGCAGTTATTGCCGGTTTATATTTTGGAGGCTTCCAGGCAGGAATGCCGGTTATGGGTTATCTGCTTGGCTCCCAGTTTAAGGAAGCCATTACCTCCTATGACCACTGGATTGCCTTCGTCCTTCTTGGTATTATCGGCATCAATATGATCAAAGAATCCTTTAGCAAAGAAGAAGTGGAATGTGCAGACTGCTCCCTGGATCCCAAAAACATGTTAATGCTAGCCATTGCCACCAGCATAGACGCATTGGCCGTCGGTGTTACCTTCGCCTTTTTAAAGGTTCAGATCATTCCTGCCGTTTCCTTTATCGGAGCAACCACCTTTACCCTTTCTGTTGCAGGAATAATAGTAGGTAATGTTTTCGGTTCTCGCTTTAAATCAAAAGCAGAATTCTCCGGAGGAATCATTCTTATTATGATGGGGGTTAAAATTCTGTTCCAGCATCTCTTTGAAATGTAATCAGGGCTAAAAATTCACTGTGCCAGTTACCACAACATCTGACGCTGCAATTTCGCCGGATGGCGTTGTAGTATCAGCAACAGCGGTTGAAGAACCCACTGTGGCAGAACCAGACAGATAGCTGAAATCAGAAGGAACACTCTTTGAGCGATATTGACGGTATCCTTTGATATATGATTCATCCGCCCTTCCTTCCATGGAAAGAGAGTAATTGGACCTGATGCCTGAAACCCTGGCCTGGTTTTTTTCCTCGCTGGCCTGTCCTGCCTTTTTTTCCTTCTGCTCCTTTTCTGCCTTCTTCTGTTTCATCTGCGCCAGCATCTCTTTGTTTAACCGGCTGACTTTTTTATTTCCTCTTATCAGCAATTTTTTTAAAGATCGAAGGGCGCGGTTTGCCTTTACCCGTTCTTCTGCTTCGCCTGAAACAGCCGTCATCTGGAGACTGCTGATGGCCCTGGAAACATCAGACATCACAGTCATCACCTGCCCCTTGGTACGGGCTGACGCCATTCTCGAATATTGTCTGGATACGGTAATTGCCGAATTGCCTGACACCTGTCTGATTATTTGATCTGTTTTCTCTGAATCAGATGTGTTCCATGTTATTGAGGATAAGCTGCCTTCTTCATCTGCTTCCTGCTTTGGGGATGCCGACCAGAATGCTGCACTGGATATACCTATATATGCCCCTGTTGAAACAGAATTTCCCGATGACGAATTCAGTTGTTTTGCAATTCCTGTAAGAACAGAAGAACATCTCACAAACTCCTCCATACTGCTTCCCATCCGTTCCAGAAATCTCCGGGTAACAACCAGATTGCTTCCGCCCCCTAAATCTGCTGCTATTTTGGATAAATCTGATCCTTCCTCCTCATCTATTACAATATTAATGGAGGAGTACTGTTCTTTCAGACGGTTCAGCACTGTATTTATATACTCTGTCCAGTCCTTATCCGACAGTTCCTCAGATAGAGATACCTGGTCCTGACTGGACTGGCTGCTGACAGCATCTGTTTCAGAAATCACTCCGGCAGCGCCACTTTCAACTGTCTTTCCAGTCTTCCATTCTGAAATAAAAGATTCCATATTTAACGAGATCCTACTCATCTGATCTTCTCCTTTCTTTTCTTCCCCGTTCTGTCGCTCTTACTGTTGATTTCGGCAGATTACGGAAAATATAAAGTCCAGAAAGGAATAAAACCAACTTAAATCATAATCCGGCTGCCACCAGGCACTTCAGTTATCGTCCCATCCACACTGATCCATACAGCCATTGCCGAGAGATTGTAAACCTGATCTCCGTCAATGGTATATTTAAGGGAAGCTGCCGCATTCATGTAATCCACAATCTCAATATTCGTTGCATACCAGGTATCCTCACGCTGCCCTGTCATACGGCAGAATTCTTCCATAAGCTCCCAGTTGTCATCTCTGGGGAATTCATAGCTGTGTCCCCATACATACATTAAGTAAAGGTATTGGGTTTTATTAAGCTCAATGAACCGTCTTCCATTTTCCAACAGATTATGGTTATGATGACAGGTGGCTTTCCATTTGAGGAAATTTTCAGGCATGGAAAAATCATCGGTGCTCCCCACCACTCTGCAGTATTCGATTCCAAGACTGGGCAGCATATTTACAATTTCTTCCGTATAGGAACCGTTGGGATAAGACATTCCACGGACCGGATAACCGGCTGCCCGTTCTAACCCACGTCTGTCCTCCAATACCTGAAGTGCAGTAAGTGGCAATGGACATCTTGCAATGGTTGGGTGGAGCACGGTATGGCAGGAAATCTCGTGACCCTTGTATACTTCTTTCCACTCTTCTGGTTTCAGCCTCTGATCCTGATCTGCAAGACCTGAGTTTATATGAAATGTACCTTTAATTCCATATTGGTTAAACAGCTGCGTCAGCCTTTTGTCTTCCAGTCTTCCGTCATCGTAGCTCATGGTGAGAGCCTTGTGCTTTCCTCCCGGATAGCAGATATAAATATTCTTCATCGTTTTCATGATTATAATGCTCCGTCTCCTGTAATTTTGTCATAATCCAGTACAGCACAAAAGAATGCCAGTGCCATTCCCTGTCCCCATCCCTGAATCCATTTTTTAGATATTGTCCGGTAACCTTCCCGGTCCTTCATCACAGCCGTACCTCCGGATACGTCCGTAACCCTTCCGTCTGCTGCCACATGGGAGAGAATGCCTTCCATGGAGCGTTCCACATATTTGATATGAAGAGGATTCCTCTTTAATGCCATGGCAGCAGCAATTCCTGCAGAGGCGGATACCTCCTCATAGGATTCTTCGTCATTTAAAATCGTTCTCCACAGCCCATGCTCCGTCTGCAATCCCTTTAACGCTGACAGCTGTTCATTTAAACTTCCCACAATTTCTAAATACTGGGGATACAGATAGCACTGCGGAAGAATCAGTCCAACCTTACTCATGGTATAGGCTGCCCAGCAGTTTGCTCTCCCCCAGTAAAAGCCAGACATATGGTCCTTGGTCATATTGTTGTAACCATGATACCACAGTCCGGTGTCTTCATCCTGAAGATACTGGATATGCCAGTAATACTGATTCAGGGCATCTTTTATCATGGCCTCATCTTTCGTCATAACCCCTACTCTGAGGAGAAAGAAGGCTGCCATAAATAAGGTATCCGCCCAGCATTGTTCCGGGAAATCGTTGTCTGCAGATACAGTATGTTGCAGGACATGGTCTCCGAAGCGAAGGGCTTCTTCCGTTAAATAACGGGTCTTTAACCGTATTACATCCATATACTTTTCTTCTTTGGTGGCTTCATATAAGGTAATGAGACAATGTCCCATGGCGCAGGTATTCACAGTCAGCACCGGAAGTCCGAGTTCCATCAGCTCGTCTACCCGCTCCTTTAAGAAAGCCAGATATGCCTCATTCTTTGTCACCTCATAGGCTTCTGCCAGTCCGTAATAAGCCACTCCGCAGGGCCAGTCCCAGGACAGATCCATTCGTTTGGTCCGTTCCAGAATCCGGTTCATGGCATCTGTAATTCTTGTCTCATCGAAATGTAATTTTCCCATCACTTATACCTCCGTTTTTCCATCTATTATAAATCTTTTTCCTTCATTTGCCAATAATTGTCCGAAGATACCGGCACCCAGACCGGATAAGTGAACCAGATCTTCTGTGTAACATTCCTTCGCCGTCTTTTCCCCTGCTTTCCACAGATGCTCTTCACATAAGCGATATAAATCCACAAATAAAACGTTCTTTGTCTCCGCATATTTTTTCATCTCATCCCTGTAAACAGGAAGAAGGCGGGCAATCTCCTCCTTTTCCCCATCCCGGCTCTGATCAAAGGGGCAGAGACAGACAGGGGAAATAATAACGGGGTATCCGCCTCTCTCAAGTGCTGCATCCACATAGATTTCCAGATATTCAGAAAGCCGCGCAAGTGGTACATACCGGTCTTCTTTTGAAGCAGCGGCATCATTGTGCCCAAACTGGATAAAGAGATAGTCCCCTGACTTCATTCGTCTTTTTATATCTTCCAGTCTTCCTTCTTCTAAAAATGTTTTTAAGGATCTTCCTGCCATTGCACAGTTATCCACTACAAGTCTCCTGCTCTCGTATGTTGTTTCCTGGGGAAATGATCCGTCTGTGCAGCGGCGGATTTGATGGTAGTTTCCATGATCCAGGCAGGATATCAGTTTTTCTCCCATTCCGGTCTGCTTTCTTTCTTCATCCCCATAGCTTTGTGTAATGGAATCACCTGCCAGAAAAACAACAGGTTTTCGCTGCATAGAAGGAAGTACACGGCGAAAATCCATATCATTTCCATAATAAAATTTAGGATAGCATGGCTGGTTATAGCAGTTATTCTGCCATGCTACTCCACAGCGGTACTGGGTGTCGTGCATGAGTGTAAACAATTTATGTCCGGTCAATTCTGTGTTGGTATAAATCCGTACGGCAGAACTGTCTTTTGTTCTCACGAGAATCTCTTCCCTGAAATCTCCAAAAATGTCCGCCACAAGGCATGGGTTTCCCTTGGTTCCATTGTTTGTTGCCGTATCCTCCGGACAAAGCATTGTGCCATGAACCCAGTCGTTTACCATACCTGTCGGATGCTGGCTTAAATAATCCGCCCCATCTGTAATCTGAGTGGATAAATCCCCCGCCCATCGGATGGACATATTGGTTCCAAGAGTCTCTTTTTTCATCTGCACACCATGACAATCATAGGTTCCCTCTCCGTTCACCCAGCACTGAAGCCCTCTTACCCCTTTAATTACATGTCCAATCATACATCTGCCCAGATCTTCTTCGGCATATTTTCCAAAAATGATCTGCCCATTTTCTCCATCCCGCAGTGCATAGCCGTATGGGGCATTCTCTGCTCCTTCAAACACGGCAAATATCTCAAATCCCGGGCGGTCCGGATCAATGTCTGCCACATGCATGGCATCTCCATGTCCCAGCTTTGCTTCTCTCCCGTCAGGGAGATGTCCTGTCAGGCTGTACAAAAGAGTCCCGTCATGATCGATACAGGCTGCTCCGTAGATGATTTCCATACACCCGTCCCCATCTACGTCTGCAACGGAGAGAGAATGATTTCCCTGCCCTGCCATTTTCCCATAAACCGGATCTGTTCCCCATTTCTCATGTGGATTGTCACAGAATGGATTATTCATGGGAACAAACCCGCTGTCTGCCACCCATTCCATAAGAAAGCGGTTCTCAAAAAATGAATAGGCAGCAATTGCCGCGCGGGTATAATACCCACGACAGGCAATGAAATAAGGCCTTTTTCCATCCAGATAAGCTACTCCTGCCAGAAACCGGTCCACACGGTTGCATGGTTCAATCCGGGGCATGGCATAATCACCCCAGCGCAGACCGTCATCTACCCGTTCAAACGGAAATACAATGGTATCCAGTTCTTTTCCGTCCCCGGCAAACATGGTTAAATATTCCGGTCCATGGAAAATAAAGCCCTCCCACTCTCTCAATCTGTTTTTTGGACTTCTGGCAGGCGCATATACATCAAGGAAATAATCGACTGCCTCTTTTTGCTGAATCTCATTTAAGGGATAACTCCAGCGGGGCGCGATATGAAAGCATCTCTCTAAAGTATCCGGCCATTGTCCCGCTTTTACCTCCGGCTGTTCCTGCCACCCAGCAAACAAACGGCAAAGGTGAGCCACATAATCCTCAGAACCTGATACATAGGAATCACTATGTCTATACCCTCTGTTACAGTCCTCCTGAGGCATGGTAATATAGAATTCTTCCATCACCTCTCCGCCTGATCCATATCGGGTCATACGGGTTCCCGGAGCGGTCTTTACAGCCATTTCCGCCTTTCCGTCTCCATTAAAATCGTAGCAGATAAACTGGGTATAATGGGCACCGGCACGGATATTCGGTCCCATGTCAAGCCGCCATAAAAGGGTTCCGTCTATCTGATAGCAATCCAGAATACAGTTTCCCGTATATCCGGAAATGGATACGTCATGGGAATTAGATGGGTCCCATTTGACTATATATTCGTATTCTCCATCTCCGTTAACATCTGCCACAGACATGTCATTGGCAGAATAAGTAAACTCTTCTTTTGAAGGTGTAACTCTCCCCACTGGCTTTTTAATTGGAATATCCAGATAATCATGTTCCCATACCCTTATGGGTTCGCATGGCTCCGTTTCCACTCCGTTGATGACCGGTACCACAAAATAAACTGACGCTTTTGTCCCCTGTGTATCCAGGTAGTTGGTGCTGTCTGTCACAATTCCAAGACTGACTCCATCCCGGAAAATTCTAAAATCCACACCTGTAAGACCATCTCCTCCCTCTGCTGCTCCAGTCACTTCATTTAGAAACAGGCGCCAGCTTAAGAAGACACCATTCCTCACCTTAACTGCAATCAGACCTCTTGAAAGCTTCTCCAGCTGTTCCTCCTGATGAAAATGAACGGGTGAAACGAATGACTCTTTTTCCAATACACAACCGTCCTCTGATATGTGGCAGATGAGAATATGGTGGGGAATGAAGGTTGCCTTTTTCAAAGTAAACACATTTTCATCCGTCTCATGAATCTTCGTCATCAAACAATAGCAGGTTTCACTGGTTTCCCGGTCCGACCAGTAGATGCGGGTAGTTTTGGCCTTATTGACCGGATCCCAGGTGATGGTAAACTCCTGTGGATTAATAGATAACAGCCGTATCATAATAATTCCTCCCTCCGACTAGGCTTTCCGAAAGCTTTCAAAAGGCATTCCAGATATCAGGGTGTCCGCTTCCTCTAAGTTTTCCGGCAGCTGTTCTCTGATAAATTCCAGAGTACAAATCACATTTAAGCACCACTGGGCTGCAAAATTCGTAGAAATCCATGGAATCTCCTGAAGTTCTTCCTGGTTTGCACAGTTTTTTAAAACTGTGGTTTGAAAACCGCTGTGATTCTCTTCACAAAGAAGAGCGTGAAGAAGATGACTCCAGGTAATTTTTGCAAGCATTTTATCGTTATAATACCAGGCTCCATAAGCTCCCATGGCTGCTGCCATAAACGGAAGTGAAAACTCCCTGTCACCGATAATCCCCCCGGATTCCTCCAGCTGCTTTTCTCTTGGAAGGTAATAAAATCTGCCGTACTCTGCCAGCATTTCTTTCCATTCGGGATCGGAAAGCAGATCCGCCATCTCCTGCCAGATCTGAGGCGCTCCCATACAGATCTGCAGGTGTGTCCCGCCTGCTGCCCGCTCTCCAATGTACCTTAAATGAACGGTCTCAGGGTCAAATTCAAAGTCCGGTCCTGATACCAGTCTTAATGGAGCCATTTTTATATCCTCAATTCCCGTCCGGATCTTATTAAGGTAACGGTTATCCTCAAACCTCTCCCACTGGGTCAGCCAGTTTGCACAAAGAGAAGACCAGTCAGGTCCGCTTCTGGCGTGGCTTTTAAAGACCATTTCAGAGGAATCATAAAAATCTGCCAGTGGATCTTTCGCAAGGAACGTTTTTTCATTATCCTTTAGTTCCTCAAAGATATCTTCCAGTCGGTGATCTCCCGTCATATAGTAATAATACCGGTGATGAGCTGCCATGGCAATCCGTGCTTCCTTGCAGGGACAGCCCCAGTGTCGTACATTATGCCGGGAGCCAAGCCCCTTATATTTTCCCATATGATATACATCGACCTCGGAAGCATGTCTGGTCAGCTTCTCCGCCAGCGCAAATGTTTCTGCTCTTCCCGAGCGTAAAAAGGAAAGCCAGAGCCAGAGTGTGGGAACCAGTTCCGTATTATCCCAGGCGTAACCGCCCATATCATACCTCCACTGGTGGCGCTCCTTATCGTAGGTATGCATAAAATCCCCATAATTAAAAAGCCCGTACCAGCCTCTTTGATCCACTTCTTTTTCATAGAAAACAGCAGCCCTCTCCAGCTGGTCTTCCAGCCAGATTTCCATCTCGCTTTTCCGTTTTGGCAGGGACCAGTAACCAAACGCACGGTGCTCATGATAAAATTCCGGAGTTCCCACGTACTGCGGGGGATGGTTCACCTCATTTGAAAATTCCAGTAGTTCTTCCTCGCTGGGAATGACTTCATCAAAGAACGCTACAGAATATTCGCTGGTGGACGCAATTCCAAACGGGTCCGCCCCCTTATAATCATATCCCTCATAATATACCTGGTTATATCCACGGCTGGCATAATGTCTGAAATCCATTGCCTCTGCTGATGGGCTGTAAAGCCAGACTGTGGCTTTCGCCTCTTCTCCTGTCAGACTGCGAAACGTATATCCGGAAGGATAGGTCTGCCAGAAATCACGGATAGCAAATCCCACACTTCCGTTTTCTCCTCCCAAAGCAGCAGCCCCTCCCGCTCTTCTTCCATGGAGACAGTCCAAGTAACACACGCCTTCCTCTTTTATTTTTTTCTTCAGCCGGAAATGACTGGGACTGTCCTGACAGAAATCATATTCATCCCAAAACGGCATATCTTTAATGACTTTTTCCACAATTTCACTGTCAGTTCCCTGAAGAATCAACGGTTTTCCAGCCATCTGTCTGGAATAAACTGCTTCCGGCACCCTGGGTCTCCAGGTTAAAAGCTCTGCCAGCGCCTCATGAACCGTCCCTGAATCCCCTTCAAATCTTACATGCCGGTTATACATACTTCCTTTTACCGGAATGGTAAATTCCAGGCCGATTCCTTTTAAAAAATCTCTGTTTTCATCCCCGTCATAAAGAAATGTATGGGTGAAATGAAGGCGTTTACTGCCCATACCTACATGAAGCCGAATAATAAAGGGAAGCTTTCTATCCCCGTCTTTCGAAATATGGGCTCCTGTGTATTTAATTACTGCCTGAAGCGGTCCTTCCTCCTCCAGAATGACTTCTTCCACAAAACCCTGGTACTGTTTTTGCAGTTTCCCCATCATTTCATCTTTTGCAAAAGGTTCTTCCAGCAAAAGTACCGGTTCTGCAGACGATACACGCGGTTCTCCACGGACCGTCAGATCCTCAAATAAAAAAGAGCCTTTATAAGGAACAAAAAAAGACAAAGCCTCCGTTTTTATTAAGATCCCCTCTGTCCCCTTGCTAATTAACAGGCTGCGAGATCGCTTCTGTGTATTCCCATCAGCAGTCAGAACCTGTATTTCATCGGTAAGCTGGTCTGCACATGCGGTATGAGCCGTCCATTTGACTGAACCGTCAGGCCAGTAAGCCGTAATTCTGGACTGCATGGCAGCCTGAGTCCCATCCTGATTTTTCAACACATAGGACTGATTTTTTCCGCATTCTCCCTGATTCCACATGCAGCCCCAGGTGGTATACCCCCGTTTACGCCTGTCTTTTAAGTTATGCAGCTTCATATAATCCTCCGTCTGCGCAAAACTGCGCTTTTTCATCAAAAGAGGCGGTACGGCTCCTGCAAGGAATCCGCACCGCCCAGGCCAAACCTATTTCCCGGTATCCTGCTGATACAGCTGATTGATTTCTTCGATCAATCTGTCACCACCTCTGTCCAACCACTGTTTGGCAGCTGCGTCAAGACCCGCTTCATCAATCTGTCCGCAGATATACTGAGTTCTTGCATCATCAATAATCTGTTCGATATCAGTGCCTACTTCCGCATTGACACCGGAATTAGCAAGATAACCAAGTGCCGGATTAAAGACTGCAACCTTTTTATTTTCTGCATAAGCCTTATCCTGAGCAATGGTTGGTTCTGTCTTTTCCAGAACCGGATCAGTGGAAGCAAGGTTTGGAATATAGCAGATGGTCTGATTTAATCCGGTATGAGGAGTCTGCTGAACCTCCAGATCATTTCTCACCACTACTTTGCCGTCCTTTAAGTCATAAGTAACACCTTCAAGACCATAATCAGCCAGTACAAGCATTTCATTGTCGCACATCTTATCCAGGAAATGCAGGCAGTTTTTCACATCTTCTTCTGTTTTTGCACCTGCTTTGGTGATGAGATAATAACCGTTAAAGCCGCTGGTTGCCAGTGTTTTTCCGTTAATCGGCCCTACCATGGTCATGGTGGCTGTCTTAGACGGATCTGTTACTGATTTTATATCATTTTGAATATAGTAGTTCCAGATTCTTTTTGCACTGTCCATAACATCTACGAATGCACCGGCTTCTCCCTTTTTAAGAGCATCACCAAATGTACCGGAATCCACAGTTGCCCAGTCTTTCCGGATCAGACCATCATCATATATTTTCTTGACCCAGGTTAAGGCTTCTTTATATTCTTTGGTCTGATGAACAGGAATCAGCTTTCCATCCTGCTCCACCCACTCATTGCCGGTTCCAAACCAGGACTGCATAATATCGATTGGTCCTACATATTTGGTCATTTCCAGCCCGTATGTATCATCCTTTCCATTGCCATCAGGATCCTCATAGGTGAATTTATAAAGCATGTTATAAACATCTTCCACTGTTTTAGGTGCTTCGGTAATGCCCACTGCTTCTGCCCAGTCGGTGCGGTAAGAAAATCCAAATCTGCCGATTTCTCTAGCACGGTAAAGTCCGATGACTTTTCCGTCCACTGTCATGGATTTTAATACCTGGGGATCTGCCTTTGATAAATTAGGATAGCTTGCACTGTCCTTAATAAATTCGCTTAAATCCCAGAACGCGCCTTTCTTTGCTGCATCAACCACGTTAGCTGATAAATCTCCTTTTCCAGTGATAATCATAGGCATATTGTCTTTGTCCATGAGCACCAGACCCAGCTTTTCATTATAGGTGTCGTTTGCCTCCCAACGGAAATCCACATTGGTATTGGTGTAGTCCTGAAATTTTTTAATCACTTCATCAGAATGATCATTTTTCAGCTCAGTTCCATAGAACTGGGTAACCATCATGGAAATAGATGCTTTTCCATCTCCTGCTTCCGCTGTTTTTGACTCTTTTGACTCTCCTGCCGTCTGGCTGTTTGTTTTGGAGCTGCACCCCGCCATGGACAACGCCATTGTACCGGCAAGGGTCACTGCCATTGCCTTCTTCCATACCTGTTTCATCATAACACTTCTCCTTTTAAACTTTTATTTATCCTTTTACAGAGCCAACCATAACACCCTGTGTAAAGTACTTTTGAACAAATGGGTAAATACATAAAATGGGAATGGTGGCAACTACGGTTGTTGCCATCTTCACCGCTTTCTGAGGCGGCATTCCAAAGGCTCCCCAATCAAAACTGCTTTCATTGGCCACCTTTGAGGTGAGGAATATGATTCTTCTTAACACAATCTGAATCACTTCCTTTGAGCTGTCTGAAATATACATCATTGCATTGAAATAAGAATTCCAGTGGGTAACTGCATAAAACAGGGCAACACTGGCAAGAACCGGTTTGGATAGAGGAAGAATGATTTTAACAAATATCTCCCCATCATTGCAGCCATCCATTCTGGCCGCCTCCTCAAGCTCCGATGGTAATCCCTGAAAGTAGTTTTTAATAATAAGCATATTAAAGGGATTGATTGCTCCCGGCAGCCAAAGAGCCCAATAAGAATTTTTTAAATGAAGTACATTTGCCACCAGCATATAGGTAGGCACCATTCCTCCGGTAAATAGCATAGTGATGATAACCATGTTTGTAAAGAACGTTCTTCCCTTAAAATAAGGTCTGGATAATGGATACGCAAGAGTAGCCGATAACGTCATATTAATGATTACTCCCACGGTTGTTACAAAAACAGAATTTATAATCCCCTTCACTGCATCGCCGGTTTTAAATATATACTGGTAAGCATTTAAGGAAATGGTGTGAGGGAATACAAAAAATGCCCGTTCTGTCAGTTCCCGTTCTGTAGCAAAGGATCCTGCCACAATGTATACGAAGGGCAGCAGGGTAGCCAGTGCAAATCCCCCTACCAGTATGTAAATAATCACCTGAACCAGCTGGTCTCCCGGACTTCGTTTTATTTTGATTGTTTTCGTGTTTGCCATCTTATGGACCTCCCCATTAATAGAATCCTGATTCCCCAAACAGCTTTGCAAGCTTATTTGCCCCAAGTACCATGATCATACAGACAATGGATTTAAACATACCTGCTGCCGTTGCCATGGAATAATTGCCATTTACAACACCTTTTGTATAGATATAAGTATCAAATACATCAGATACGGCACGATTCATGGAATTCTGCATCAGAAAAATCTGTTCGTAGCCGGTATTTAAAATAGTTCCCACCTTTAAGATCAGCATAATTACAATGGTGGACCGAATGGCTGGAAGGGTGATGTGCCACATTTTCTGCCACCGGTTTGCGCCGTCCACTTCTGCCGCTTCATAAAGCTGTACATCAACGCCGGATAAAGCAGCCAGAAATATAATCGTTCCGTATCCGGTTTCCTTCCACATATTCTGACCAACAATCATGGGGACAAAAAGCTTTGGATTGGACATGATATCCGGGGCATGACTCTTTCCAAATATTCCAACTAGCCAGTGATAAACCAGACCGTCAGTTGTGCTGAACAGCTGGGCAGTTAAAGCCGCTACAATCACCATAGAAATAAAATGGGGAATATAAACCATTGTCTGAGCCGCTTTTTTAAATGCCATATTCTTGATTTCATTTAATAAAAGCGCAAGAAGAATGGGCGCTGGAAAATAAAAAATCAGGCTGGCTATTGAAATAGAAAGCGTATTGGTTAATATACGAATAAAATCCGGTCCGGTAAAAAATTTCTTAAAAACTGCCAATCCCACAAACGGACTGTGAAAAAATGCCCCCAGCATAGTGTCTCCGTTATAAGGACTGAAATCCTGGAATGCCATGATAAGACCACCCATTGGCAGATAATGGAAAACCAAGAGATAGATTACTCCCGGAATGATCATAAGATACAGCCACTTATGAGAGCGGTATGCCTGCTTAAGGGATCCAGCCCTTTTTTGCGGAACGAAACGTTCTGCTTTCTGACTCATTGTCTCTCCTCCTCAATATTACGGGGATTGTCTTGTGAAATTTGCTCCCCTGTTGTGAGGTTATCCTACACCAGGTATCTGCTTTTGTAAATAATCATAATCAAACCTGATTTTTATCACAAAAAAGCCCTGGATCCCCTTATAATAAAAGGAGTTTCCAAGGCTTGTCCATTAGAATTATCATTTTGTTTCCATCTGATTTTTCCTATTCCCGATGTTCTTTGCGAAATGCCAGAGGGGTAATTCCCACCTGGGTTTTAAAAAAACGGATAAAATTCTGTACGTTGTTGTAATTTAATCTGGCTGAAATTTCTGCGATGGGATCCTGAGTGGTTAAAAGCATATATTTCGCTATCTTCAGTTTTTCTTCGTTGACCATGTCCGTAAATGACATTCCCTTTTCCCGCTTTAACACCCGGCTGATATAATTGGGATGATAGCTTAAGGCGTCGGCACACTCATTTAGGGTAATATTGCCGCTGCTGTTTTTAATCATGGCTGTTACCTGTTTTGCGATATCGCAGGAATTTAATTGCCGGTAATCGTTAAGGGCCTCCATCACCGGATTTAAAATTTCCGTAAATAAATAGGTGAAAAGTTCCTTTTTTCCGTAAATTCTTGATGCCTTGGTTAAGACATCGTACTGCTCGCTGTCAAAAATATCAGAAAGGGGCATTGAGACCTTTGCCGGTATATCAAGGATGGCTGTCAAAAGCCGGGTGACATAATAGGTCCGTTCCATGCCGGTAGCCCCTTTGATTTCAAGCCTTTCTAAGATCAGATCAAGGAGGCGCCTGGCTTCTTCCTCATTGCAGCTTTCCACAGCATGAATCAACTCATCCTCCACAATTCTGTCATAAACATTCCCAGCCGGATCCATAAGAGAATAATCATCATAAAGAACCAGGGAGGGACCATTTTCATTGCGGTCATGATTTTTGCTGTGAAGTGCTTCCGAGCATTCGTCATACGCTCTTCTGGCATGGGTCAGTTTATGAAAGGTCCGGCTGATTCCAAAGGCTGTGGGATATCCGTATGCCTCCATGATATAATCCTTCATCTTTTTATAGACCAGAGCAGTCTTATGATCCTCTTCTATATCATCATTTTCTCCAATCATAAATAACAGTGTGTGATCATAGATTACCGGAGCTACAAAGAATGCTTCCTTCACTTCCTGAGGAAGGCCAAGCAGAATCTTTCTGTTCAGTTCATCCTGCTCCTCCTGTGTCAGCTTCTTTTCTTTTTCATCAAACTTACAGGAAACTCCGATCATACGGTAGGAATAAAACGCTTCCATGCCATATTTCTTCATAGTATCCTGTATCCTGTCCATATTCAGCTCGCCCTTTACAAGGTTTGACACAAACAGCTCTCTGATCTGTACATTCTGATCATCCACAAATCTCTGAAGCTTCAAAAGAGGCTCCGAAAAAACAGAAGCAGCAAAGCGTAAAAGAACCAGGATTACTCCAAAAGCGGCGATAACTGCCACAGAAGCAAACACAAATACAATACCGCCCTGTTTCATTTTTTCCGTATCCATTCCAGTTATGTAAACAAGACCGTTACTGCCGGAACGGCTGACACGATAACGGTATTTTTTTCCTTTCGGAGATGAAAAAAATCCTCCGTCTGTCTTCTCACGATTTCCCGATTTTAAAAAAGCAGCTGTAAAATCAGGATTGGTTTCCATCAGGACCTTCCCCTGACTTAACACCGTCACATCATAACCCATTTTTTGATAGGGCTCAGTCAGAGTTCCAAGCTGCTTTAAATTCAGCTGAACCGTAAGCAGGTAGACCAGTCCGGTACTTGCATACTCTTCCTTTACAATAAGAAGTTCACCTGATGTATCAATAAATCCGGATTCCTTCGCCCCATCCTGATAGGGACCCAATACGTCGGTACGGTTCAGCCAGTAAAGAGATAAAGGAACTTCTTTCTGGTCCTGTAAAAACAGATCCGTCTCTCCCCTGTTTTTTAAATCTTTATAGTGATACATCCCAAACTTGCTGAGAACCCATCCCTCTTTTACATTTATAAAATTGTAAAACCCGATGTATTTGGACAAAAAGTAATTGCCCTGAAGCATGTTCTGGGCCTGCCTCAATTCTTTATACTGGGAATAGGGAACATCCTTTTGATTGACCAGCCATTTGATTGATGTGCTGCTTGTACTGTCCAGATAATATTCCCTGACAGAGGAAAAAAGGTTCTCGTACTCATTCGCCACACTATTACAGTAGGATTCCAGCGCCTGTCTGCTTTTGTCTGTCTCTCCATTTACATAGATCCAGTAAGAAACCAGACCCATCACTATAAGAGGTACCGTCACAAGCAGAAGAAACTGGATAAACAGGCGCTTTTCATATTTTCCGTCTTTTATAGCAAACAACTTTTTGTTTTTTAAACCAGTTAACATAATTCGTAGACTTTCAGATTCCTGTAATCAGCAGTCAGCGGAGCCAGCTGACGAAATCCAATTTTTCCGCCTTTTAACGGCTTTCCAAACAATTCCAACTCATCGTTATATTCAAACACAGTCATATCATTAATGGAAAATCGAATATCTCCATGATATTTGCGTATGGATATCCGGTAAAAATCCAGTGCATCTGCTGCTCCAGGCAAAGGATCCGCCCCTTGTGCAACCAGGTGAAAGCCATGGCTTTTTCTTAAATTGCAGGTATGAAACGCTCTCTCATCGGGCTCTTTTCTGCGGAAATAAGATACGTGGAATGCATCGATGTCACCGCTGTGATACTGGGGGTATTCTCCCGTCCGTTCTGCCAGGGCGGAATCAAATAAATCTTCCCCGTTCCGTCCTTTAGCAGCAAAAAATAAAATGCAAAGCCCCTGATCCGTAACCGGCTTAAATTCCCATGTGATTTTAACATTTTCCGGAAATTCTTTGGGACACCACAAAACGTAATTGGCTTTTTGTCCTAACTCCTCATCAAGACTGTTTTTTAAACGCATGCTGCCTTCATCAAAACTTATTGATGCCTTTCCTTCTACCACGAAGCCTTCTATATCTTCCGGTCTGGTAAGGGGATTGTCGTAAATTAACCTTTCTTCAATCAGTTGAACGTAACCCGTCGTTTCTTTCTTCATGCGATTCCCTCCATAAGCACCTTTCTCATGATACTAACCAGTTTATTATACAACTGCTTTCCATTATTCTCAACTCGTTTTACCCGGCTGTATCTAAAATTTACACACCAAAGATGTGAATCTCTTCTTTCCATATCTGGTCGAATATGGTAAACTGTGATACAGAGTTTTGTACGAAAGGAGAATCGCATACATGCAGGTTCAGTACACCAAAGACATTAATAACGAGAGCATTCTAAGCATCATCCGCCGTTTCTGCAATTACATAGATCCACGGCTTACAGAGCATGGATCCCATGTATCTTACATTGTTTTCCAGATGCTTAGAGAAACTGGCCGTTTTACAAAAGAAGAACTGAGAAACATCTGCTTTGTGGCTCAGCTTCATGATGTGGGAGCCTACAAAACAGAAGAGATCACCCGAATGCTTCAGTTTGAAACAAAAGATGTCTGGGACCATTCTTTTTATGGATATCTTTTTATCCGTTACTTCTCGCCCTTAAAGGATTTCGCTCCCGCAGTACTCCTGCACCATCTCAACTGGGATTTTTTGGAAAAACAAAGCAGTCTGGATCCTTTAATGAAGGATTTGGGACAGCTGATCCATATAGCAGACCGGATCGATGTATTAATGTCTCTGCAGAATTGTTCCTGGGAGGAGACACTTTCCTTACTGAAAAAGGACCGGGGAACGGTTTATGCCTCCCATATCATAGAACTGGCGGAAAAACTGGATTTTAAAAATTCCATTGAGGAAGAATGGAAAGCGGACAGTCAGTTCAATCAGTTTCTTACCGGAATTCCACTCTCAGGAGAGGCGATTACGGATTATTTAAAAATGCTGGTTTTTATTATCGATTTCAGAAGCCACCATACCGTAACCCACACCATTACTACTACAAGCATCAGCTACGAACTGGGAAAGCTTCTTTCCTATCCCGAAGACCGATTAAATGTAATTCTCTGTGGTGCTCTGCTTCACGACCTGGGTAAAATAGCAGTCCCGGTAGAGATACTTGAGTACCCGGGTAAACTAAGCCGACAGGCAATGAATATCATGCGGACTCATGTGGGTTACACGAAAGAGATCTTTGGCGGAAGCATTGACGAAGCAGTGGAACGGATTGCTCTGCGCCACCATGAAAAGTTAAATGGTACCGGCTATCCCGATGGTCTCTTTGCAAAGGATTTATCAAAAGAGGAACGCCTGGTTGCCATCGCAGATATCATCAGTGCACTTACGGGAACAAGAAGTTATAAGGACTCCTATCCATTGGAAAAAATAACAAACATCTTAGAAAACATGAAAAACGACCAGCTTGTGGATCCGGATATTGTAACGATCGCAGTAACCAATCTGGACTCCATTCTTGAAACAACAGCCGTCCGCTGCAGGCCTATCCTTCGTATCTATGAAAAGCTGAAAAATGAATACCAGTATCTGCTGGGTCTTACAACTGATGACGAAAAACTAAATTTCGCACTTTCTATAAAAAAACAGGAGACGGCTGCGTTGTGGCCATAAAAAGGGCTGTATCCGTTTCATATGGATACAGCCTTTCTTTTTATACTAATATATAGTTATTTTGCAATCACTTTCACAAACTTCTTCTTTCCCCGACGCACAACAGCTCCGTCAGCCAGCTGTTCTCTGGTATAGGAAGCTTTTATTTCATTCACGGTTTCCCCCTCTACAGTAACTCCGCCCTGTTCCACATTCCGTCTTGCTTCTGAACGGGAGGGTGCAAGTCCGGATTTCTGGAGAATGGTCAAAATATCAACACTGCCGTCTGTAAAATCAGCTTCATCAAGCTCACATACTGGCATATTTTCTGCATTACCGCCTGTAAACAGCTCTCTTGCGCTCTTTTTCGCTTTCTCTGCCTCTTCTTCCCCATGTACCAGCTTGGTCAGCTCGTAAGCCAGAATTTCTTTTGCCTCGTTTAACTGGCTGCCTTCCCAGCTATCCATCTCATCGATCTGGCTTAGAGGAAGGAAGGTGAGCATACGCAGACATTTTAATACATCAGCATCGGCAATATTTCTCCAATACTGGAAGAAATCAAATGGAGAAGTCTTTTCCGGATCTAGCCACACAGCACCGGACTGGGTTTTTCCCATCTTTTTGCCCTCTGAGTTTAACAGCAGGGTAATGGTCATTGCGTGGGCATCCTTGCCAAGCTTTCTGCGGATCAGTTCGGTTCCTCCAAGCATGTTGCTCCACTGGTCATCACCGCCAAACTGCATGTTGCAGCCATGGCGCTGGAACAGCTCGTAGAAATCGTAGCTTTGCATGATCATATAGTTAAATTCCAGGAAGCTTAATCCCTTTTCCATACGCTGTTTATAGCACTCTGCACTGAGCATTCGGTTTACGGAAAAATGCGGACCGATTTCCCGGAGAAAATCAACGTAATTTAAATCCATCAGCCAGTCAGCATTATTTACCATCATCGCTTTTCCTTCCGAAAAGTCAATAAAGCGGCTCATCTGCTTTTTAAAGCAGTCACAGTTATGAGCAATGGTTTCCACTGTCATCATCTGGCGCATATCACTTCTTCCGGAAGGATCACCAACCATACCGGTTCCTCCGCCAATTAAGGCGATTGGCCTATTACCAGCCTCCTGCAGACGCTTCATTAAACACAGAGCCATAAAATGTCCCACATGGAGACTGTCCGCTGTCGGGTCAAATCCAATATAAAATACAGCCTTTCCTTCATTGACCATTTTACTGATCTCTTCTTCGTTCGTCACCTGTGCGATCAGCCCTCTGGCTTTCAGTTCTTCATAAATTGTCATTCCAATTCTCCTTTACATAAAAAAATAAACCCCGTCCTGTTAAAAGGACGAGGTTAGAATCTCGTGTTACCACCTTTTTTTATAAACAGCTCACGCTGCTTATCTCTTCGAGTACCAATCTGATACTCTAGCACAATAACGGGTGCAGGAATCCGTCGCCGCCTACCGGGTATTAATACCTTTGGGAGCGAAGCTCAAAGATGTATTCGCAGTCCGTTTTCCATGCGCCTTTCATCAACCGGCTGCTTTCTGTCTGGTTTTACGTACTGTTACTTGTTCTTATCAATGCTTTTGTTTATATATGAAGTTAGTTTTTAGTATATGAGGTTTCCTTTTATTTGTCAAGATCCTTTTTAATCAAAGCAAAACCGGCAGAAAACGGCAAAATCATGAAATAATATCGTGAATCTGGCTCAGTATCTTCTTCAAACTGCCAGCTTCAACCTGTCCTGGTGCAGATTCCTTTCCAACTGCGGCAAAGGTCAGTGCAGATCCAAAAAATTCACCGGAAAACCGGCTGATCACACCCTCCTTTGACATGGACATGGTAATGATAGGCCTGTCTGAAATATAGCGGGACATCTCATAGGTTGCTGTCAAAAGTACCATAACATCTCCCACGTTTTGGGGCATCACCGCAATTTTAGGAATGTCTGCGCCCAGTTCAATCATCAGCTTCACACGACGAAACAGTTCTTCTTTTTCCGGTGTTTTGTGAAAATCATGATTGGAAGCTATGACACAGACCCCAAGCCTGTGAGCTTCTTTAACAAGAATCTTTGCAGCTTCTTCATCAAAAAACAATTCCACATCGATGACATCCACATAACCGGAGCGGATCAGAGCAAGATTTAAATCAATATACTGCTGCACACTGATTTCCTTTTCTCCCCCTTCTAAAGCAGTCCGAAAGGTTGCAATAAGAGGAATGTCCTTAAGTGCTTCTCGGATACAGCCTGCCGCTTCCACAACTTTACTGATTTCATATGCCTCATCAAACCAGTCAATCCGCCATTCCGCTATATCAGCTCCGCCTGCTTTCATGTTTTTGGCAAACATTACCGCATCTTTCAGTTTTATTTCAACAATAGGAACGCATACCTTGGGCATACCTTCGCCAATGACTACATCTCTTACTGTGACCGTCTTCATCCTGTCTTCCTTTCCTTATCCTACAGAGTTCCCGTAAATTATTTTTTTATTATAACGTTGAACCGTAAATAGTTCAAATACATTTTCACGAAAGAGATTTATATGCACTGTGAAGCATTCCCTTTAAGTATCCCATCATATCCGCTTAAGATCAGCTGATTCAAAATCTCGTTCATATCCCCATAACCATCTTCCAAAAGAGTCTCTTCAAAATAAGGAATTGTACTGCTTACATTTCGGAAATGTACCACCAATAGAAAATTGACCGCCAGATAATAGATTCCCATCCCCCTACTGCATTTGTTCCTCTGTCATCTTGCTGGAAGCATTTGCCTGTACTTTTATCATATTTCCTCCTTTGTCCTGCTAAATACTAAAATATTTATATTAATTATAACTGTTATAAAAAAAATGTAAATCCAGTTTAGAAAAGTATATAAGGATCAAACGTTTATTGTGCTTTTTCAAGAGCCGCCGCAACCGCTTCTTTGATTCCATTGGAAGAATTTGTCGCTCCTGATACTCCATCTACAGCAGAACTCTGGGTTCTGATGATGGCAGCTGTAACCGTCTTCTCTGCTGCCTCATAGATTCCGGGAGTCTCATGATGATCTGTTAATTCTATGGAAGTCACACTTCCATCTTTCACCACCACCTCTACTGTAATATCTCCGTTATTTCCTTTTCCGGTTCCTGTATAAGTTCCGTCCTTATAATTCCCCTTTACTTCTGGCTGTGCTGCTTCCTCTTCATCTGCAGCCTTCATGGTTTTCTCCGTAAACCCACCGTTTTTCATAACATAGTCATAAGCAGCATTTCCCGCCAGTCTTCCGAAAACCACAATATCAGTCACTGCGTTTCCGCCCAGCCGGTTTGCTCCATGAACGCCTCCGACTACCTCTCCGGCTGCAAATAGTCCCGGAATTGCATTTCCGTCCTCTTTTAAAACCTGGGTGGCTGTATCAATCTTTACTCCGCCCATGGTATGATGAACCGCTGGAGCGCACAGTCCGGCGTAATAAGGAGGCATGTTTAATGGAACTTCCATGCTTTCTCTTCCAAATTCTGTATCCTTGCCACCTGTCTGATATGCTGCATACTGTTCCAGTGTAGCTTTCAGCTGATCCTTATCAACACCGATTGCCTCTGCCAGCTCTTGTGGAGTGTCCGCCTTGGTAATGATGCCCTGATCAATATATTTTTCAATGGCAGATAAACTCTCCCTTACAGACTGGTCAAATACCATAAAGCAGGTTTTTCCCTCCTGATTTAAAATGGCCTCTGAAACCACATCTCTGGTTTCCAGCTCATTGACAAAACGTTTTCCCGACTGGTTGACTAAAATTGCTCCGTTTCCACGGACACCTTCTGTGTACATAGTGGTTGTATCCGGATTTACTGTAGGGTGGGTCTGGATCTGATCAATATCTACAAGTCCTGCCTTCAGCTCCTGGGCCATAACAATTCCGTCACCAGTGGCACCGGAGTGGTTGGTGGTGCAAAAACCGTCTAAATCTTTTCTGTATTTTACCACCAGTTCAGAATTGGCTCCAAAACCTCCAGATGCTAAAATTACAGCCTTACATGAGATGGTATAAGGCTCTCCACCCTTTGTTGCTGCCTGCACTCCCACCACGGCGCCCTCTTCGCTCAGTAAAATATGTACTGCTTCCGTCTCTAAAAATACAGGTACATCCAATTCCTTCAGCTTTGCATTAAGAGCATTCACAAGCATGGGTCCCACTGCCGATGTATCAGAAGGCCGGTGGATTCTCTTAACACTGGCTCCGCCAAACTGCCCTACTACTGATAAATCTCCGCCTATTTCGTTGACCCACGTAACTGCGTCTGCGGATTGTTCCGCCATTACCTGCACAAGCTTTGGATCATTTAAATTTTTGCCGCCCTTCATGGTGTCTTCCACAAACAATTCAATGGAATCCTCAATTCCATCAGCCTTTTGATATGGTGTTTCGGCTGCATTTAAACCACCTGTGGCACGGACAGTATTTCCGCCTGTAATGGGCATTTTTTCTAATACAATCAGATTTGTGGCTCCTTTTTGTGTTGCTTCAACAGCCGCTGTCATACCGGCTCCCCCTGCTCCGATTATAACGATATCTGCCTGTTTTTCGTTTTCTTTTGATTCACGTTCCAACGTCCCCTCAGCCGCTGCTTCCTGAACATTGATTTTCCCGGATTTGTCCAGACTGGTATAAGCCGGACCTGATAATACAATTACAGCTGCTGCCGCTGCCGCCATCGCAGCAATACCCACAAATATTCCTTTTTTCATATCATTCTCCTCACTTTTTCGCTGTCAATAACAGTTTTTTAAGTTAATTAATTGCATGAAAACTTTGATAATAATTTATCATACATTGCTCACATTAAAAAGTTTTGGAATGTAAAGAAGACCTTTTGTAAGTAAAAAAAGAGAGTCCCTCATAAGAAACTCTCAATCCGCTTGCCATTCATTACTCTTTTTCTGGGCTGATTTTAAAACACCTTTCATCTCTTCTTCACAACCCTGGCTGCTGACAAGAAAAAATTCATCTCCTCCATAATGGTATAGCTTCATATGTCTGGACTTCTGTTTTAATATGGCTGCTGTTACATCCACAATTTTATTATCTGCCATTTTCTACAAAATCCGGCAAAAAGCGTACTGCAAAAATCGTAATTATCTGATCTTGCAGCACGCTCGTATAGTTTATTTGATTATATACTTGTAACGTCAGGTAAAATTATGATTTCACCCATTCTCCTTTTTCATTAACCCGGTATCCATCAGGTGTAACCGTATTTAAAAGGCATTCTCCTGACTGATTTAAATAATACCAGCTGTCATTTACCATGACCCAACCAGTTGCCATGGAACCGTCTGCATTCATAAAATACCAGTTTTCTCCAGTCCATACCCAGTTTGTCTCCATTCCTCCGTCAGTTGCCAGATAATACCAGTTTCCCTCTACCTGCTTCCAGCCGGTACTCATATATCCGGTCTGTCCGAAGTAATACCAGACACCGTCGACCTTTGCCCATTCCTCTTTGGGATAGGTACCGTCTTTCTTTTTTAAACGCCATCCCTTCTCGTCCTGCTTCCAGTCCCCTGTTACCTCTCCTGACCCAGATGACTTTCTGATACCATAATCCCTGTCCGAATCAGAATCGCGATCGGAATAGGAAGGATTGGGAGTAGGATTTGGCGTGGGTTCTGGTTCCGGTTCTGGCTCTGGTTCCGGCTCTGGTTCCG
>Ga0316613_10000751_pt1 | contig 24074 bp, 32 predicted proteins | sample OWC_soil_day10_C_2_FD_207647 | JGI IMG/M metagenome (GOLD analysis project Ga0316613, IMG submission 207647) | Wetland soil microbial communities from Old Woman Creek delta, Ohio, United States - OWC_soil_day10_CT_b | ecosystem: Environmental > Terrestrial > Soil > Wetlands | place: USA: Ohio...
CGTCTGGTATTTCTATCCGTACGTTGTCCATTCGCTTGGTCTGGAGCGAATCCGGCTTCTTATTCCGCACTGACGGCAGCGGCAGGCGCGCTGGCGGGTTGACGGTCGAGCGCGAAAATCAGGTAATTGCAGAACCCGTCTTTGCATTCCTTGAAGGGAATGGCGATGAGCAGGTAAATGGCGGCGCGGCTGAGTTCGGGCTTGTCGGGACTGCATGCCAGGATCAACCCGGGCAGGGTGCTGTCCAGGTTCCAGCATTTTTCCAGTTTCGCGCTGCTGGCGAGCAGCGGAGTCAATTTTTCCAGCATGGCCAGGCTTTCCGGGCTTTTGATGCCGGCTTTGTCCTGCTTGCGCACGTAGTCGAGCGCCGCATTCGCGAGCGGGAATTCCTCAAGGAGAGCGACCGATTTCGAGTCGGCCGGATTTTCCGGTTTTTCCTTGTCCGAGTTTTCGATCATGATCTTGCATTCGGTCGCGCTGGCGCAGTCCAGGTTGATGCGCAGGCTGTGTTTGGGGGTGACGAAGGTGTTTTCGAACCGGCCGACGATGGGCTCGGCGGCGGGTGATGCGGAGGCGGCATGGCCGGGAATGGCGGCAACCGCCATGAGCAGGGTGACGGACAGACACAGGCAGGATTTCATGGCGGCGGCGCAGGTATTGTTGACCTGGTGGCAATATAACATTATTGCTTCCGGGCAACACCGTGCGCGCTGTATTTGTGGTTGGAAAACCTCATTGCCGAGACTGGGAAGGCATCGGGAACGGTAGGGGGAGATCGATCCGTCCCCTGCCGGAGAGTACGGGCGCCGGAATACGCCAGTAAAAGGGCGCGGTCGGTTCGGGCCGCCCCATCTTCAGTTTCACGCTGTTCGCTCGACTTTCCCTTTACGAGGGCGAATGCCGGCATGGGGGTGCTCTTTACGAAAGCAAGCGATGCGGAGTCATCCGGTCTCGACGGGCGCGCATGGCGCACTCATTTGACAAACACGTGATCCAGCTCATCGGGCCGGAAGCAACCGCGCCGGCTTGTCTCATGGCGGTGCTGTCCGCCAGCCTGGCCGCTTCGTGCGTCACGATGTTCATTCTCGCCCGTGGTGGGCGGTAAACGACCCGTTTCTTGGAACGAAAAACCATGGCGCAGCCTGGGCACGGGCGGAAAACCGGCCCGGATTGTTGGCTCCGTACCGCCAGCGAATGACTTTTTTTCACTCGATTGATGGAGAGCAACCATGGCATATACACCTTTGGGCTCGCAACAGCCCCAGCAGCAGCGCGCGTGGGTCAGGGAATCGATCCGCGTTTTCCGCGAAAACTTTTTCTTCAACAAGTTCACCGGCAAGGGCGACAATTCGATTGTCCAGATGGTGACGGAACTCAAGCGCACCGAGAAGGGCGACCGCGCCATGATCGGCCTGGTGCAGGAAATGCGCGGTTCCGGCATCGTCGGCGACAACGACATCGCCGGGCGCAGGGAAGCGCTCGAATCGGACTGGATCGAGATCCATACGGACCAGTTGCGCAACGGCGTGACCAGCAAGGGCCGCGTGGACGACCAGCGCTCGGTATTCGATTTCCGGGCGGAGGCGCGCGATAAGCTCGCCTACTGGCGCGCCAAGACCATCGAGGACCTGATGATCCTGACCGCGTCCGGTATTGGCTACCAGTACAACACCGACGGATCGGTCCGCGCTACGGGTGCCCAGGACGACCCGCAATCGCTGGAGTTCGCGGCCGACGTGACTGCACCGTCCGGCGGCCGTCACATCGCTTTCAACGGCAGCGACCTGGTTGCGGGAGATACGACCGCGATCACGTCCGGCTACGTGCCGAAATACGGCATGATTGTCGATGCCATGGCGGAAGCCCGCACGCGCGGCATCAAGCCGCTGATCGTGGGCGGCAAGGAGCACATGGTCTACCTGTGTCATCCCAAGACCTTCGCTCGCCTGAAAAAGGATGCCGATTTCCGAGAAGCCGTCGTCGGGGGCGGCGTGCGGGGCGAGCAGAACCCGATTTTCACCGGCGCGACGGTAACGATGGACGGGCTGATCATTCATACCAACACCCGCGTGTTCAATACTGCCGGGGCCGCATCAGGCTCCAAGTGGGGCGCCAATGGCATGGTGGACGGCACCCGGTCGCTGCTGCTCGGCTGCCAGGCCATCGGCTATGCCGACCTGTGGGGCTCGGCACAGTGGTATGAAGGCAAGGAGGACGACGACGCCAAGAACGTCATTTCCATCGCCATGTACTTCGGCCTGGTCAAGCCGCGCTTCACCAGCCGCCGCGATGCCGATACCGTTCAGGACTTCGGCGTGATGGCGCTCGACCTGGCGCTGTAACCGGCATATCCACTCACTTGCCCCGGCCGTGCGCCGGGGTTTTCTTTTCGGAGACATACTCATGGCAATCAACAAGAACTTCAACCGGCAGGAACTGCTGGCGGCGCATGTCGACATCAAGCTGGCCGACCTGGTTTCGGGCACGACCATCGCTGCGCTCGACCTGCCGCCTAACGCCGTTATTACCGGCGGCGATGTTGTCGTGGAAGAGGCGTTCAATTCGGACATGTCGGACGTGCTCGACGTTGGCGATTCGGGGGCGGCAAATCGCTACCTGAACGATGGCGGCATTCATGCCGCCGGACGCATCGCCCTGACGCCGACCGGCTTCGTTTCCGGCGGCAGCCCCCTCACCGTAACCTGGACCTCGGGAGGCGGGTCGCCGACCGCGGGCAAGCTGCGGCTGAGCATGCAGTACTACATACTCGGCCGCGCGACTTCCACGCTGGGCTGATCACGATCCTCGCCCGGGGATATTACCCGGGCGGGTATGACCATCCAGGAGAACAGACATGAAACTCAAATCGCCAACAGACACGCCGGTGCAGGTCGCGCTGCTTTCCGGACACGCCATTTCCATCGGCCCCGAGGGGCGAGATGTCCCGCGGTTTTTCCTGCGGGATGCGCTGATCGCGGGAGCCGTCATGTGCGACGGACACAGTTCTGTGATCGAAGCGCCGTGCGAAGAGGACGAAGGCGAACGGATGGCGCGCATCCGGGAAACCATCAAGACGATGCTGGAGGACGGCTGCGAACTGACCAGGGCAGGGCTGCCGAACCGGAACGACCTGTCGAGGCTGGCCGGATTTTACGTGTCGGCGGATGAGCTGGCGGAAGCATGGCGCGAACTCGAGGCGGAGGCGGGCAACAGCGAGTCCGCCGCGAGGGGAACGGCATGACCCTGGCGGAATTGCGCGCCGCGTTCCGGTCCAGGGCGGACGATACGCTGGAACCGTTCCTGTGGCCGGACAGCGAAATCGCGCTGTACCTGAACGAGGCACAGAAAGAGGCGTGCGAACGCGCGCACCTGATCGAGGCCGAGACGACCGTCGCGCTTGTTCCCGGCACGGAGCGTTACACGCTGGGCAAGGATGTGCTCGCCGTGCTGTATGCACGCACTCCGTCGCGCGTGCTGGCGCGTGGCGAGGACAGGCACCAGCTCGGAAAGGACGAGTTTGCCGAAACGCAGAGGGGCACGCTGTGGGTAAAAAGCCCCCCGGAGGCGGAAACGCTGACACTGACCGTCAGCCGGTTGCCCGCCGCGCTGGTTGCGGATGCCGACACGCCCGAGATTCACCAGCGCTACCATTACCGCCTGCTCGACTGGGTCATGCGCTGCGCCTATCTCAAGCAGGACACGGAGACGTTCGATGCGAAAACCGCCTCCTTTCACGAGTCGCTGTTCGAGTTGTCGTTCGGCAAAAGGCCGGACGCGAATGTGCAGCGCAAGCAGCGCGAGGTCAGGCCGTTCGTGGTGCGCTATGGCGGGGATTAGTCCGATCGGGTGTGCTTTTTCATTCAATACAGCCAATGTCCCATGACATGATCGGCTCAAAGAATAGATATTGGTGCAATGTTGAGCAGGCGTAGCCAACCAGGTTTGATGAAGTGCGCAGACTTGATAAAAAATTTATGTATTTTGCGATTGTGCTAAAGATGAGATACCCGATGAGGCGTAGAAGGGCCGCGAGAGATTTTGCCCACATTCAATGTATTAAAACCAGCAGCGACAGTTATTCCGTAGGCAGAGGTAAACCGTGAATACGGAGGAAAGTCAACTTGTCCCAATAGCCTCGCTGAAAGACGATTTTTCCATCAACTACATGGAAAAAACCGCAGCCTTGCAGCCCTAGCGGGTCGCTCCATTCGAGTATCGCCCATTCCCCGTCTTCAAAGATGTTTTCGACAATACAGTGCATGTCCGCTGCTGCGAATTCCGTAGCGAACATGCTGCGGATGGCTGCCGCACCGCAAACAGGGTACTCGGCAACTTGATGATTGACTGCATCTTCGGAGTAGAAGCTGGCAAGCATGTCGACGTCGGCACGGTTGAATGCATCCACCCATGTTTGAACGAGCTGGCGAGGTCTCATGATTTTTTACACTCCTGATTTTTGCTATTGGACATGGACTTTTATGCAAAGAAACTTCTGGCCCGAGCCAGCTTTTCTGAGCTGTTTCCCACACTTTAGCTGTTTGCGCAATAAAAGAAACCATCGTGAAAAAATGTCTGCGCATTGTTGCTTTTGAAAGGCTGAACACGGTTACCGACGAGCAGACGCTTGGGTCTGGATGGCTGACCGCTGCCGATAACGTGGACATCACGAAAACGGGATGCGGACGAGTTCTCGAACCGCCGGATGTAGGCGGACAGCCAGAAGGACAGCAGCGATGCCGGCAGCAACTGGGAAATGAAAAAGACAGCGATCCTGGCGTCCGTACTCATGTCGCCGCCGAGTATCCATGAGGCATTCAGCACGGCATAGAGCAGGGCCAGAAAGGCGAGGAAGAACCATTTGAGCATGATCGGTCAATGGGCGAAAGGTTATGGGAAGGGGGCGTTCATCGGGCGGCGGACAGGTAGCGGACGGCCGCGAATGCGAACGCGAAGCAGAAGCCGCAGGCGAACGATTCCAGGCGGATGACCTGCTTGTCATGCTTGCGGCGCCAGTACCCGACCCAGGACATGAGCAGGCCGGAAAGCACCGGCGTCACGGCGAGATTGAGCAGGCTAAGCCACGCAACGCTGATGTACAGCCTGGGCATGATCAGGAGGCTTATACCTGCTCCGATTGCGCCAAAAAGCATGTAGCCGACGGCGGCCAGCCGGGGATTCCCGGGCCCGGGCTTGCGGAATGCTTCGGCGACGCTACGGCCTATCAGGTCGACGATCGCCTCGAAAAATACCTGCAGAAGAAACTCGACAAGTATTTCAAACAGGAACCCGAGCGCCTGCAAGAGGATTTCGAATAGGAATTCCATATGGTCGTGCTGCCTTGTCCGGTCGGCAGGACCCACTATGGCAGAGCCATTTCATTTATGCAACAAAACGGTGGGGCGGGCAGACGGTACGATCAGTCCTGTTGCGGTTCCGGTTCGTGCGCACGGGATGACAGCCGCTTGCTTGCCAGCCTGGTTCCAAGGACCAGGAGCAGGGCGTAGGCGCCAATTTCATAGGCGGACAGGAACAGCACGGCAGGCTGCCAGTACGGTTCGTCGATGAAATCGGCGATCCGCAGCAGCAGTACGGGGGAACTGACTATGAATGCGGCCAGGGTGGCATGCCGCCGGAAAATCCGGGCCATCGGATAGCACAATACGGCCGCAATCAGCGCGGCGGCAACGAATCCCTGCAGCAGGACGGCTCCGTACACCAGCGACTTGTCGGTCGTGGACAGGATGTTTCCGAGAAAACCGAGCGCATACGCATACCCGACGAATCCGAAATAGGTAAAGACGATCAGGACGAGGGCGCGCAATGCGACAGATATGGCGGCACTCATGCGGCGCAGGACAGGCGGCAAGCCGGTCGGGACAGCCGATGGGCGATAGCGAACGAATGCATGGTTTTTGTCAGGGGAGAATCACGGGATGCTACTCACTGCTGTTTTTGTTGTCAATGTGAAATTTTGTGCCGCCCGGTCCGGGGCTGGCTCGCTATCGACGTTTTCCACTCACACGTGAGGAAAAAAGCATGAAAAACAGGTCGCGCTTATCCGGATTCAACGGGCTGAACGATGTCAGCGACGAGAAAACGCTCGGGTTCGGGTGGCTGACTGCTGCCGACAACGTGGATGTCACGAAAACGGGGGGCCTGCGCACGCGGGATGGCTACACGCTGGCGCTGTCCGGCAGCATCACGGCGGCTTGCGCCGGAGAACGCACGCTGGTCGTGGACGGCGGCGCGCTGAAGGAGGTGATGCCTGACCTGTCGCTGGTGACGTTGCACGAGGGGATGACGAGCGGCCCGGTCTGGTGGGCCGGGATCAACGGGCAGACGTTCTACTCGGGTGAAAACAAGGGAATCGTCGGCGCGGAATGGCTGCCGCTGGCCTGGGATATCCCGCCGCCGCCAGTGCTGTCGGCCGGCAGCGGCAGCCTTCCGGCAGGTACCTATCGCGCTGTCTGTACGCGCCTCTTGCCGGGCGGGCGCGAGACCGGCAGCAGCGACATGGCCGAGATCACGGTCCCGGAAGGGAGTTCGATCCATGCCAAGGCGGAAGACGGATTGCTGGTCTACATGGCGCCGGGCGAGTCCTATCGCTTGTGCGAGGGCGGTTCATGGCATGGCGGCGAACTGGGAGTCGAACTGGTGACGCAATTTCTGCGTCCGATCCCGGAATGCTCGCGCCAGATCGCGTTCTGGCAGGGGCGTTTGTATGCTGCCGAGTATTTTCCCGGACTGTGCACGACCCTGGTCTGGATGAGCGAGCCGCTTGGCTATCACCTTTTCCGGGAATTCTTCGCCATCTCCGGGGAAGTCCGGCTGCTGGCGCCGGTTGCCGAGTGCCTGATCGTCGGAACCGGATCGGACATTTTCGCCTATGACGGCTCCCTGTCGCGGCTGGCCGATTATGGCGTCGCAAACGGCGATTATGCCGAGCATGGCAGGCAGGTGTTTTTCTGGACCGACAAGGGGCTGTGCTCCGCCATGCCGTTCGAAAACCGGACGGAAAAACGCCTACTTGTCTCTCCCGGCGCAGAGGCCAGCGTGTCATTTGTCGAAAAGAATGGGGAAAAACGTGCTGTCGTTTCGGTCGTGGCGCCGGGAAACGAATAAAGGAATCTTTTCAGGCAGCCAGCACCATCCGCCTGACCGGAAGCCGGTACTGTTCGAGATTGCGCTTGCCGTCCTCCTTTGACAGGATGGGCACGCCCAGGGCGGAAAGATCGGCAACCCGGCTGTCCACGTCCTTGCCTGCATCGTCGAAAAGATGGCGGGATGGCGTGTCCGGCGCAGCACCCGTGACGAAGCGCCAGAAGCCGCTGCCGATATGGACCAGAAAGGCGCCCGCAAGCGGAAAGACATGCGTCTTGCCGTCACCGCCGATGTTGTCGAGGCTGAACGTATGCAGGTGCAGCGCATCTTCCGAATCGGATAGGGTGAAGCGGCATCCGCCGAACGTAATCTGTCTCATCGATTTCCTCGCGCGCCGGCATTACCGGTGTCTGATCTACCCGGCCTGTTGGCAGGGTTTGCACAGAAAGTATAGCGGCAACAGTCAGGCTGACGCCACCGGCTGTCATGAGAGGCCGGGCCGGGAATTTCCACGCAAGACACAAAAGCAGGCCCGGAATCCTTGCCGGCGTCAAAAAAGGAGGATTCGCATCCCCCGTTTGTGCAGGACGCGCCCACTTATTTCCACATGCGCGGGAAAAGACTCAGGAGATGGCTTTCTTGCCTTCCTCCGAAAGCAGGTCGTGGGTCTCGGGACGCTTTTTCATGTAGCCGAGGACGACTTCGCATACCGGCGTGATCGTCAGGCCGCGCTCGCGTGCCGTTTCGATGCAGGTCTGCGCCAGCTTGCCAGCCAGGCCGCGGCCCTGCAGTTCGGGCGGCACCGTGGTGTGCTCGACCGTCATGGTGTTGTCCTTCAGTTTGTATTTCATGGTGGCGGTATGGCCTTCCATCGTCGCCTCGAAACGGTTTTTGGCCGGGTTGTCCACGACCTTGGGTGAGGTGGCTTCGTCGCTCATAAGTCTTCCTTTATGCGGTTGGTTTTTCAACGGTATGAAACGGATTACATCCGTTTTTCGTGACGCCCGCGCTGAACCACGTCAAGCGGGAGCGATTGTTTTTCATGCAATTGAAAAAAGCATAAAAGAAATCCCGAAAGCATGCAGGGCTCAGCCCGCATGGGGAGATCCTGAAGACCGGGCTCCCGCTTTTGCGGACATGCCGCTAGAAGGGGTAGCCGCCGTAGTTGTCGTCGTTGTGGTTTTTTCGGGCTGCACCGGTAGCGATTCCCCCGGCCATATCGCTATCGCGGGTCTGGAACTCGAACAGCAGATTGATGGCGAACGATGCAGCGGCCGCGACAGCAGGCACCTCGTCCTGTACGGCGGCCAGCCATGCCGGGTTGCCGGTCAGGTTGGCGACAATGGAAATGACGAGCCAGGCGACGGCTCCCGCGATGGTAGCCATCAGGACGTTGACGATGCACCTGATCCTGCGCGTCAACGCGAATAGCACGATTGCCTGGACGAACGCGCCGATTGCCAACGGAATGAATAGCAGTTTCAGGGCAATTACGCCGATGAGCGTGAAGAGAAGCAACTGGAATGACATAGGCCGCCTCACTATTTGTTGCGTTCAATTCAAGTTATACGCCGGTTTGTATCGGCAGTCCACGCATCTTGTTGTATCCCGGAAACGGAACAGGCGATGTTTCCGGCATGGCATCTTTTCAAGGCATTCCCGATGACGTTTTCTTCGTATCCGCATGCCCCCGCCCGGGGGCTTTTTTATTGGAGGTTTCCATGACGGTTCGACTTTCCACCGGGGCGCGCAACGCGCTCGCAGGCGCAACCGGCTTCGGCAAGACGTTCGAGGCCGGGGTCATCTACATCTATTCCGGCCCGCAGCCGCTGACGGCGGACAATGCGCCGTCCGGCACGCTGCTCGGCATCGTCACCAGGGACGGGGCGACGTTCGCGTTCGGCACGGCGACCAATGGCCTGGCGTTCGATGATCCGTCCGGCGGCACGGTCTCGAAGGCGGCCGCCGATACCTGGAAGTTCACCGGCATCGCCAAGGGTACCGCCGGTTGGTTCCGACTGATGGGCAATGCGCTCGACTCGCTCGACTATTCCACCACGTCGCCGCGCATGGACGGTTCCATCGCCGTTTCCGGCGGCGACCTGAACCTGTCCAGCATCGCCATCGAAACGGGCGCGCCGCACACCATAGACGTATTCCAGTTCACCATCCCCGCGCAATAAGGAGACGACCATGTCACTCAAAGTATCCACCGGGCTTCGCACCCAACTGCTCGACACCGGCTCGCTCAAGAGCATCCTCGACGGCGGCAGCATCAAGATCTATTCTGGCACGGTCCCGTCCACGGCGGATGCCGCGCTCGACCCGGCCAACACGCTCCTGTGCACAGTCACCGTCGCCAGCGGCTCGACCGGCCTGTCGTTCGACACGGCCGCTTCCGAAGGCGTGCTGTCCAAGCCGTCGCTGACGGTCTGGAGCGGGGTCAATGCCGCCACCGGCACGGCCAGCTTCTACCGCCATGTGGCATCCGCCGACGATGGCACGGCCAGCACCACGCAGCCGCGCTTGCAGGGCGCGATCTCGACCTATGGGGCGGAGCTGAACCTGACCAGCACCACGCTGACCAGCGGCGCGACCCAGACCATCGACTACTACTCCGTCGCGATCCCGACGCTGTAAGCCATGGCGGCCCCGAGCAATGACAACAAAGCGTCCGCCGCCGTCATTTCCGGCCAGAGCGGATCGGTAACGGGCACTCTGGCCGACGCCACGCTGGAAACGGACGAAAGCACGGCCCTGGGCGATGCGGCCAATGTCTGGTATGCCTGGACGGCTCCGTTTAGCGGCGGCGTCGTGTTCTCGACCGCCGTCAGCGATGCATCCGTGACCACGCTGCTGACGGTCTATAAAGGCAGCAACGTCCTGGGGGCGAGCTATGGCGTGAACGGCACCAGCCAGGGCGCGGTGCTCTTTCTGGCCGTGCAGGGGGAGACTTATTACCTGTCCGTCGGTGGCTACAGCGCAGGCGGCGACTTCACCCTGTCCTGGAAAGCGGCAAACGGGGAGTGGACCTATTCGGAGGCGTTCAATACTGTCGTCATCGATATCGACGACATCCCAACCTATTACGACGGCTATTCGGTACAGCTTGCCCTGTTCGCCTACGGCGAGAGCCGGTACCTGGACATTCCATCGTTCACGGTATCCGTGTCGCCGGAGGGGGTAGGGTATTCGATTTATTCGGAGACGATCAATACGCTCTGCCCGAGCACGGGGGAATGGATCGATGTGCCCGCTCTTCTGGTGGTGCGCGGCATCAGCCGCAACAGTGACGGCGGCATCGATGCGCAGCAGATGACCATCACCCTGTCCGAAGCGGTCGGCCCGGCCATGGTCGGCATTGGCGTCTATTTCAACATTGCGAGCTGATATGACTACAACGACGATAACGCTCAAAAACGCTGGCGGAACCCAGGTCGGGCAGCAAACGCTCGATGAATCCGGTTCCTCACTCAGCGCAACCACGGGTTGGCCGGTCGCTCTTTTCCTGGCCGATCAGGACTCATTCGTCGCGTTCTGGACCGATTACGTACTGTGCGTGGAATCGTGAGCATGCTGACCGATATCCGGAAGAAGGTGCTTGGAGCGGGAGCGGAGAAATACCTGCCGTTTGCGCTGTCGAAGCTGCGCCAGATGGCTGCCGAAAGACCGGACGACTACGCCAGCCGTGTTTGGCATACCGCCGACGGCGTGACCATTCTGGCCGAATTCTGGCCACCATCCTCGGGGTCCGTGACGCTGATCGGAACAGGCTTCCTGTCGGTCGGCACTCTGGTGCAGAAGGGCAAGTATGTGCTGACCGGCAGCAGCTCGCTGAAGAAGGATTTCAAGGAATTCGCTACCGACATCGGCGCCGAACCCAAGAACAATTGGGAATTGCCGAAGATTTGTCCCATCAATCGCAACGAATCCCTGATTCACCGGCTGGATGGAACCCATTTCACCATTTACAAGGTGACCGGAAACGGCACGGCGACGCAACTGTTGCAGATCGAGTACGGTTCGCCGCCGACCTGGTCCGCGTCTGCCGGGGGGGTGTGCTATGTGGGCAAGACCGGCGACACCGGCGCCGATCGCCTGCTCGTCGCCCGGGCGATCTATGCCAACGATTATTACCGGATGCAGATGGCCTGTTCCGACGACCGGGGGCAGACCTGGACCTGGTACTGGCCCATCGGGACCAGCTATCAGAGCAGCAAGCACCAGTATTGGGGCAACATGGATTACCTCGGGAACGGCATCGTTCTTTGCATGAGCACCTTCCTGACGCCGTCTTCGTACACCCCGGCCGAGCCGGTCATGCTGCGCAGCACGGATTACGGGAACACATGGTCCGTCTGTTCGTTGACAGGGCTGTTCGATTGGGCCGTCGGCGCGTCTGGCGAGCTTGGCCTTGACTGGGTCCTGAGCGCGGTGAACAACAGCATTGTGATCCCGATGGGCGGCGGCAAGGCCATGCTGTTCATGTACGTCTACAACAGCGATACGCCTGGCTGGGAATACAGGGTGTACGTGTCGAATGACAACGGGCTCACCTGGGGCGCTGGCAAGCGGCTGGCGGGTTATATCTCGACACCGATTCCGTTGGGTCCCGGCGGCGTCGCCGTCGTGGTCACCCCTGCGGCGGGCGAAAGCGCCTCCTACGATTGGGCACTGGCCATCACCGGCGACTATGGCGCAAGCTGGAAGTACCGCTCGCTGCCGACCGCCAACCCCGATTTTCCCATCCTGCCGGACCCGACCCTGCTGGCGCGCCCGCCGCTCGTCGCAAACGGGAGCACGGTCAATATCGACAAGGCGCAGATCACCGTCCCGTTCTACGTGACCGATGGGTATTACGCCTGGTACACGACGGACGGGGGAATACTTTGGGAAATGGGCGGGTGCATCGCCGAAACGGCATTGAGGCCGGAAGGGCTGGATGACCTCGATTACCAGCTTGATTACGAGCGCATTGCCGCGCTCAGCGTCTCGGGAAGCATCGCCTTTCCGACGCTGTACACGAATGCCGGGGAGCCACTGTCATGACCACACTGAAAAAACGCATCTCGACCACGTACGATCCGGGTTCGCCCGGCGTCGCCGCCTCGCCCGGAAGGGCTGCAAGGGCGGCATATACGGTCGCGGTGGTGTCGTATGTGACCTACCCGACTGGGTATTGGGTCCAGTCAGACAGCAAGAGCGTCGGTGCGTCATCCTATGCATTCTTCCAGACCGGCACCAAGACGGTCCAGGTCACCACCTATGTCACCTACCCGGCGACGGAAGCGGTTGCGCCGACGGCGGGCGTGGCGGCCACTCCCGCGCAATTCGTCAGCGACTACAACATCGGCTGGAATGCGGGTGCGCGCAGCGTGGGTTCGATTGCCGCGGACGGTCGGCTGGAATTCAAGCCGTCTGCGTCCGCACGCGGCATCGTGGTCGGTCTGGACAAGACCGATTCCGGCACCACAGTGGCGGAGATCGATTTCGGCCTGTATGTGACCGAAGGGAAGTTCAAGGTGATCGAGAAGGGCATCGATAAGACCAGCTATGCCGGGTTTGCCAGCGGCGATGTGCTGTCGGTGCAGCGGCGCGGCACGGCAATTTCGTACTATCGTAACGAGGCGCTGGTCTATGCCAGCGAGACGGCCAGCACAGGAGAACTGATTGCCGACTGTTCGCTGTACTATGGTGGCGATACGATTGTGGACGCCGACTTCAGCACGGCCGTCATCTATGGGGATGTGTACGCCGAGATGGAATTGGAGGCCGCCGCCGTGTATGCCTCCGGCAGCGCTTCGGAAACGCAAGCAGGCCCGGAAACGTCCGGCGCGGAATTCGTGCTCCAATGCATCACCGCGAAGGCCAGCGACAAGAGCTATGCGTCCTCCTTGGCATCGCTGGAGGGGGTCGAGACGGTGGCGCACGGCGCGATCATGCGTTCGGAATTCGCCGAGACTATCGAGGAACTGACGTCATCCGGGTTCGGCCATATCGCGGTCGGAGCAGTGGTGTCGATGGAAGCGGCGACGGCGCTCGGCAGCGACAAGACCTATGCGTCCTCCACGGCCAGCCTACGCTTTCTGACGGCGGAGGCGTCGGCGTCCGGCCTCGATCCGACCTATGCGCTGGCCAACCCGGCCACGGCGTACCTGACCACGGCGGGCATCGGACTGACCGGCGAGATCGGCGGGGCCGGTGTAATGCTGAAAAATCTCAAGTCGCTGGCAGCCGATCATCCATATGGCGAAGGCGTGGTATCGCTGTACGAAATGAATGCCGAGGCGGGGGAGACGATCGAGGTCGACGGTACCTGCGGCGCGGCCATGGGCGCGTATGCGCTCCATGCGACCGGCAAGGCGCTGGATGCGAACGCATTCGATGGCGAGCTGGCGTACTCCTTTACCGGGCGCTTCGGCGCATCGGCGAAGCTGGAGGGCACGGCGTTCTCGCTGACGACGACTGGAACGACCACCATTGTCGGGCGGGCGAAACTGGGATCGCCGGGTTTTACCCTGACGGCATCGGGCATGTCCGGCGCGATCGGCAAGGCGACGCTGACGCTGTCCGAGAAGCTGGCGGTGACCGGTTATGCCGGGGCGGTGCTGGCAGTGGCGGTCGGCGGCTACAGCATGGCGGCTTCCGGGCTGCACGGCAGTATCGGCAAGGCAGGCATGACGCTGCCGCTGTACGAGCTGATTGCGGAAGGCAACACACAGGCGACGGGGCGCGCCGAACTGATGATGCCGGCGCTGCGCCCGGTTCCATCCGGGCTGGCCTATATGGCGACACCGGGATACCGGCTGCTTGCCGTTGGGGCGGCGGAGGTGACGGTCGACTATACATCCTATTGCGTCAATCTGGCCGGAAACCAGGTCACGCGCTATACGAATTTCCCATTCTTTAAGGTCATCCGCCACAACGGCAGTTACTTCGGCGTGGCGTCGGACGGGCTGTACCTGTTGGATGGCGCCATGGACGATACCGAGCCGATACGGTGGAACGTCATGACTGGGTTCGACGATCTCGGTTCAGGAAGAAAAAAGCGCCTCAATGGCGCTTTTTTTCATGGGCGGTTCGAAAGGGATGCCGTGGCGGCGGCGACCGACGAGCAGGGAACTTCCCGCATGGGCGGCATGGCGGACGGACCGGACCGGCGGGTCAAGTTCGGAAAAGGCGTGCGTTCGCGCCGGATTGCATTTGGCCTGTCCGGCACGGGAGCGATGGAGGTCGACTCGGTCGACCTGGATATCGACATTCTTGAAAGGGCAATCTGATGGCTGACGTGGACGGATTGATAAGCGATGCGAAGGGATATGCGGCGGAAGTGAACAGCCAGGCCGTGTCCATGGTCTCACGGGCCGTCTCGATGATCTCGGGTCTCGGGAATTCGGTCTCGATCAGCGAACCGGTCTTTTCAGACAGTCCTACGGTGACAGTCGAAACGGACGTTCCTGAATTCCAGGCGCCGACGTTCGATCTGCCCGAGGTTCCTGCGGCACCAGACGACTACGCGAACCTGCCTTGCCTGGAGCCCGGGAGCGCGCCGGTTTTCAGTGTCGGACGGCCGTCGCTGACCTTGCCATCCACGCCTTCGGAGCTGGCGGTGCCGGATATCCGGCCGCCGTCAGTCAGCACCGATCTGGCCTTCCCTGACGTGCCGGGCGAACTCGTGTCTGTTTCCGTTGTGGCGCCGTCGCTGGCGGAACGGGAAATGCCGGATGCTCCGGCACTGCAGATCCCGGTATTCGATGCCGCCGCGCCCGATGGAGCCATGCCGCAGCCGGACGATTATGTGCGCACGTTCGAGTCCGCCTATCGCAACATGGCGCCGAGCATGGCGGCGGCGATAGACGGGCAGATCGATGCTCTGATGAAAAAGATCAACCCGCAGTACGAGGATCAGGTGGCGCGGTTGGAAGCGCGGCTGGAGTTGCTCATGCAGGGCGGTTCGGGACTTTCCGCGGACGACGAGGATGCGATCTATGAGCGGTCGAAAGCCCGCAACGATGCAGAGTACCGGCGTGCGCGCGAGGCAGCCTGGACGGATGCGGCACGGCGCGGTTTCACGCTTCCGGACAGCGCGCTGGCGGGGGCCGTGCTGCAGGCGCGGCAGGCGGCGTCCGACAACAACGCGCGCGCGGCGCTGGATATTGCGATCAGGCAGGCGGAGAGGGAGCAGGACAACATCCGTTTCGCGGTGTCGATGTCGGTGCAGATGCGCACGGCGGTGCTGACGGCGGCGGTCGGGTACTGCCAGTCGCTGGTCGCGATCAACTCCATGGCGCTGGATTATGCGAAATCGGTGCTGGATGCGTCGGTGCAGATTTACGACACGCTGGCCAGGTCGTACGGCATGCGGCTCGACGCATGGAAGGCGGAAGCGGCCGTCTACGAATCACGGCTCCGGGGCGTGCTGGCGCTGGTCGAGATGTACCAGGCCGAAATCGGCGCGCAAGAATCGCTGGCCCGTGTCGACATGGCGAAGGTCGAACTGTTCAAGGGACGCATCGAAGGCTTGCAGATGCTGGCAGGGGTCTACCGGACGCAGGTCGACGCCGTGCTCGGCAAGGCAACCGTAGAGAAGATGAAGGTGGAAGTGTTCGGCGAGCAGGTCAGGGCCTATGCGGCCCAGGCCGAGGCGAAGAATGCCGAATGGCAGGGATACGCCGCCGCCGTGGGCGGACAGGAATCGCTTATTCGGGCCTATGCGACGGAAGCGCAGGCTTATTCAGCCGAGGTGGAAGGCTATCGCGCCACCATTCAGGCCAGGCAGGCCGAGATCGAGAGCATTACCAGCTACAACAAGGGAGTGACCGACCAGTACGTCGCCGCCGTCGAAGGCTACCGTGCCGTTGCCGGAGCCAATGCTCAGGTCGCGGCTTCCCGGATCGACTTCCAGAAATCGCAGCTGATGGCGGTGCAGGCGCGCCTGGGGGCGGAAGAGGCCAATGCCAGGCTGGCGCAGGAGTACTACCGGACGGCCGCGCAACTCAACCAGGATGCCTTCCGGACCAGCCTGAGCGCGCTCATCGAGAACGCCAAGCTGAATGCGCAAAAGGCCGAGGCGGCTGCAAAGGTATCACTAAGCGGGGCGGACGTATACCGCGGCCTGGCGTCGTCCGCTATGGCGGGCATCAACACGCTGGTCACCAAGAGCAATTCGTGAGCGGCATTAAGTTCAATCAACCAGACAGGAGGATGACATGGCAGAAAATTACGAGGAAGACGATACGCCGGAAAGAGCAACGGTGGCATTCGGCAAGGCTTTCAAGAGCGCCCATGGCAACGACATCGGGAGGCTTGCAGAGCATGTGATGAAGCCGCTGGAAATAGTCGACAAGGGGATGGAATCCCTGAAATCGCTCAAGTTGGCGCCGGGGCCGAGGAAATTGGCAAATACAGTCGGCAGGAATGTCAGACTGTTTTCCAAGGCTGTCCAGCCGGTTTTTGGCCGGACGGTGGATATCATTGGAAAAGCCGAAAACGTTAAGGATCTCTACGAAGGAGCGCGTGAAAAGAACTATAAGAAAGCGGGGCTCGCTGCAGCCGAGCTCGCCGCTTCAGGTATCCGGAAAGCCTATACATTCATTCCGGAAATGGCGCTCGCAGACTGGAAATACATGTGGAGCGGGAAAAAACCGGCAAACAACGATCACGGGATTGCCGTAGACGACATTGATGGAGACAATGAGTTGGGCATGGATCCGGAAGAACTCAAACAGATCCGCCGGAACGGCGCTATAAAAAGCGCGCCCGAGCCCGTAAGAGCCATCAGGGACGCTGCATTGTTCAACCCTGTCGAATACCAGGTGGCTAATCCGCAAAGACTGGAGTAGAGAGGGGAGCGGCAGCCGGCATTGTCGGACTTTACGCTACTGGCCCCCTGAGCGCGGCGACGTCTTGACGACGATGCCGACCGGCACCTGCGTGGGCTGATCCGGCTGCGCTTGCGCCTTTTTCGGCGGGAGTTTTTTGCTGCCGGCGACGATGCGGGTCGGGCCGATGTCGCGGCAGGGCTGCTTGCCGCCGATGTCGGTGGTAACACACGACCCCGTCAGCGATTCGTCCTTTCTGGCGGGTTTCACGGCCTGCTTTCCTTTTTTTCCCTTTTTTATCTTTCTGGCGGTCTTGCCGGACGGCGGGGATTTTCCTGCGTTGGCTGCAGGCGTACTGCCGTCCGGTGCGGCTGCATCGGGTGTGACGGCGCTTGCGGCCGAACAGGCGAGGGCGAAAAAAGCGAGAACGAGTATGCGGAGCATGGGTTGTCCCTGGATGGATTGCAGTACCGACTGAATCATACCTCGCCCGTGCAGGAAAGGGAGCGTTTGCCGTCGATTATCAACCGTCCCCGTCCGGGGATATTCACCATTACGGAGGTGTTCCATGCCAGACATCGACATCGAGGCGGAAGAACAGAAACGGATCATGAAGGAAGCGCTGCAGGAATGGCTCGACGGCAAGTTCGCCGCGCTCGGACGCTGGTCGCTGTCCGGCATCCTGGCCATGGCGCTGTTCGTCGTTGTGTATCTGTACCTGACCGGGAACGGATGGCACAAGTAGCGGCATCCTTGCGATGCCATCCGTTTTTCATTGCGCTTGCCGGGGATATATCCGGCGCTTCGTGTTCAATTCAATCGGGAGAATGACATGATTTCAGCATTGATTTCCTTTTTGGGCGGCTCTGCTTTCCGGATGATCTGGGGCGAGATTTCCACCTGGCTGGCCAAGCGCCAGGATCACCAGTTCGAGTTGCAACGCTTGCAGGTGCAAGACCAGATCGACGACAGGACGCACGCGCGCAACCTGGAAAACCTGCGGCTCCAGTCTGAGTTGGGCGTCAGGCAGGTCGAGGTGCAACGCGACGCGGACGTTGAACGCGCCGAGGCCGAGTCCTTCGCGCAGGCCATGAAGGGGGCGTTTCAGGCATCCGGGATCGGGTGGGTGGACGGTTGGAACCAGATGGTGCGGCCTTCGTATGCGACGCTCGGCCTGGTCCTGTGGGCGCTGAAGCTGTCGGTGCAGGGATTCAGGATGGATGAATTCGACCTGCACCTCTTTGCCGTCATCGTCGGCTTCTTTTTTGCCGACCGCTCGCTGCGCCGCTCGGCAAGAGCCCGGTAAACCCGTGCATCAGGCGTTGGGTTCGCGCATGAGCCAGTAGACGCCGCCAAGCGCCAGCATCGCCGCCGACAGTCCGACTATCTTGGACGACTCCAGCGTGCTCAGGTCGATAATGATGAACTTGCGCGCCAGTGCCAGCATGGCGACGAGGAGAATGGTCCGGACCTGAATGATGCTTTGCACCTTGTTGGCCGCCGCCGCGATCGAATGCTTGAACTCCATGGCGATCATCAGGGTCATGATGCCGCCGAACACGGTCTGGAACATCTCATGATTCATGGGGTCGAACGACCGGCCGATCAGCAGGGTGAAAATATCCTCACCCAGCTTGAACAGGGCAATCAGGACGATCAGGGAGACGAAGAAGATCAGTATCTGGGCGACAGCGCGCTCGAACAGAGCATACGGACGCATGCCGTATATTCTGTCCTTCCAGGTCGATGCCGGTGCTTTATCTTGTTTCTTCAGGTCGTTCTGGTCACTCATGATCTCAATCCTTAGGTTGCTTTTCCTTCGCGTTCGCCTTTTGGGCGACCGAATCCAAAATCATGGCCTGTCATGAAAAAGGGTGTTGCCGGTTGCGTCCGGCGGTCGCGGCAGATCGCCAGTACGTTTTCATGACAATCCATTTCCTTAATTGTATGTGTTTTTTCAAAGCAAGATGCAGACCATGACTACTTTCGATATCGACACCGACCTTGTGCCTTTCATGCAACTGATACGCCGCTTCGAGGGGTGCCGCCTGACGCCGTATCTATGCCCGGCAGGGATATGGACATGCGGATGGGGCAGCACCGGCCCCGACGTCGTTCCCGGCCATTCGTGGACGCGGGACTACGCCGACCGGAGAATGGAGCGCGATGCGCGTCAGTTCATACGCGGCACGCTCACGCTGTGCCCGAATCTTCAGGGCGATACGCTCTGCGCCATTGCCGACTTTGCCTATAACCTCGGATTGGGACGGCTGAAGGCGTCGACCTTGCGGCGCAGGCTGCTGGCCGAAGACTGGGATGGCGCGAAAGCCGAGCTGATGAAGTGGACCAAAGGGGGCGGGCGCGTGCTGCCCGGGCTGGTCCGCAGACGGGCGGCGGAGGTGGAGATGCTGGGGTAGGTCATGCCGGACGCGATGCCAGAATGCGCTGCACGTGGGCGTGAGCCATCACCAGGATGGGATCGTGCTGGAGCAGGGTAATGTACCGCCGCGAGAAGTCCGACGAATCGGTTTCCGATGGCGCAATAAGCGATTTCGTCTGGGCAAAGACGGCGCACCGGTCCGCTTCGGATACCGTCTCCTCGTCCATCAGTTCATCGATGATCACCATCAGTTCGCTCAGGTGATGCAGCCAGTCGAATTGCGGGTGCCTGGTCAGCAGTTGCAGCAGTTGGCCGCCCTCGCTGACCGGTCCCCATTCCCGCTCGTATTCCTTCTTCGCCGTGTTCACCAGGGCACGGTGCACGTCCCTCAGCGCCTTTGATAACATTCCCAGCGCTTCCCTCGCATCGGACGATGTCGTCGCCATGTTTTCTCTCCTGCATGAATTCGCTTGGGATGCTCATGTTGCCGTCGCATCGTCGCAGTGCATGATCGGCGTATCCCCGTTTTTGTTTTTGACCGTTGCCGTTCAAACCGGGTAAAAATTTTTCAATGAACCGAAAATCAAGCTGGAACATGAGATAGCGCAATCACTGCGATCCGGAACAGGCAAAACATGGCGCTATTCAATAAGCGGGGGAGCTGTATGCTGCAGATCAGAAAGGCGGGCGAACGGGGCCATGCACAATTGGGATGGCTGAACAGTTTTCACACGTTTTCATTCGGCGAGTATTACGACCCGAATGAAATGGGCTGGGGGCCGTTGCGCGTCATCAATGACGACACGGTCGCTGCTGGGAAGGGATTTCCCACCCATCCGCACCGGGATATGGAAATCATTTCGTATGTGCTCGACGGCGCGCTGGCGCACAAGGATTCGATGGGCAGCGGCACGGAGATACGGCCCGGGGATGTGCAAATGATGGAGGCGGGTTCCGGTATTGCCCATAGCGAGTTCAATGCTTCTGACAAGGACCCGGTGCATTTTCTCCAGATATGGGTGATACCCAACCTTTCCGGGCTGGAACCGAGCTATCAGCAACACAACTTCGATGATGGCGAGAAGCGGGGCCGGTTCCGTCTGGTGGTCTCGCCGCAGGGCGCGGACGGCTCCCTGCGTATTCACCAGGACATGGCCATGTACAGCGCGCTGATCGATGGCGATGAAGCCATCGACTGGACGCACGATCCGAAACGGCTGGCCTATGTGCATGTCGCGCGCGGGTCGCTCAAGGTCAACGGCATGGACGTCGGAGCGGGCGACGGTATCCGCGTGGCGGACGAACCGACGCTGACATTCAGGGATGGCCGGCAGGCGGAGGTGCTGCTGTTCGACTTGCCGTCCAGGTAGTGTCTGCGGCGAGTCACCCGCTGTAAATCACCAGACGGTTCTTCCTGTCTGTATCCAATCCATCCGGCCTTCATGCCGGTGAATCTCAACTCGAAAGGAGTCAGCGATGCCATACGTTAGTGTCGGAAAGGAAAACGGCTGCGATATCCAGCTCTACTACAAGGACTTGGGCAAGGGGCAGCCGGTCGTCTTCAGCCACGGATGGCCGCTGAGCGCCGATGCCTGGGACGATCAGATGCTGTTCCTGGCTTCGCACGGATACCGTGTCATTGCACATGACCGCCGCGGTCATGGACGATCAGGCCAGCCATGGAGCGGGAACGACATGGATACCTATGCGGACGATCTGGCGAAGCTGGTCGAATCGCTCGATCTGAAGGAAGCCATTCACGTCGGGCATTCAACCGGAGGCGGCGAAGTGGCGCGCTATATCGGCCGCCACGGAACCGGGCGTGTCGCCAAGGCTGTGCTGATCGGCGCGGTTCCTCCTATCATGCTGAAGACGGATGCCAATCCGGGCGGCATGCCGATGGACGCGTTCGACGGAATACGTGCCGGCGTCCTTGCCGACCGTTCCCAGTTTTTCAAGGACCTGTCCGGGCCATTCTATGGCGCCAACCGGCCCGGGTCCACGGTTTCGCAGGGCTTACGCGATTCGTTCTGGTTGCAGGGAATGCTGGCCGGATTCAATGGCGTATACGATTGCATCAAGGCTTTCTCGGAGACGGACTTCACGGATGACCTCAAGAAAATCGATGTCCCGACGCTCATCATGCATGGGGATGACGACCAGATCGTTCCGATTGCCGACTCTGCCATGCTGTCGTCAAAGCTGGTCAAGGGAGCGACATTGAAGATCTATCCGGGCGCGCCGCATGGCCTCTGTTCGACTCACAAGGCGCAAGTCAACGCCGATCTGCTCGATTTCATCCGGCAGACTTGACAGGGCATGATGCCGGTTGCCAGAGGGCGTTGTTTTTCTGCCAGCCGGATCAACGTGCGATTCTCGGTGACACGCCAATGCCTGCCATGCCCGTGCCGCCGTCCTTATTTGTATCCGACAGGAGCCGTATCGGGATGCCCGCCCTCTGCGCATCCCGGTTTGCAGGCCTGGTCAAACGGTTCCGTTCGTCGGATCACATTCAACATCATGAAACAGTCCGCTCTGCCGATTTTTTGAAAAGCGGTTATTCTGAGCATACGAGAGCGAGTTCTCGCTTTTTGCCAACTCACTTAACCTAGTGGAGCATCACAAATTGACGACTGAAACCTGGACGCCAATATATATCGGTATCATCGGTGGGCGGAATGTGAGGATCGAGATCGACGGCAGTTCCGCACTGAGGGCGATTACGACCTTGCCCGGCTCGGATGAAGAGGTGATCATCAACGGCGGCACGAGAGACGAGCTGGAGGACAGGCTGGTCGTGTATGCCGAATTTTCGGAGAGGCAGGCAATCCATATCCTGCGGAAAGCGATGGAAAGATAATAAGGATGGGACGTGGCGGTGGCGCCGCTTCGCGCGTCCGTTTTTTACGGTAGCCAGCCCGGTGGAAGACGATGCCTTCCCGAGCGTCCACGACAGTGTTTGGACGCCTTTCACTTTATTTCTTTTTAGGAATAAATTCCTTTAAAAACAACTTCTTACGGGAAACGGTTGAAGTTATTCACAGCAGACTCAACAAGAAAGTTGATGAATTTTCCTTATAAATCAGATAATTGAATAAACGCCAATAAACCTTGTTAACATTCTTATCGACAGCTGTTGCAAGAGCCACGGGTTCCGTCCGGTGCGCATGCACGAGCAGCCATGGCGGCGAGGAGGAAACATGGATGCATGGAGAACCTTGTTCGAGGGCGCCATTTCGGATCGCCTCGTCAAGGTGGAGATGAACGGAGGGAAGCTGATCAGGGTGAAGGTTCAGGGGCATGACCGTCATGCGGAAGTGCCGGTCTTTGCCTACGCAAGGGAAAAGCTGATGCAGGAGCTGGTCCGGAGAGGTCTGTTTTCCATGGAAGATGCCGGGATTATTGCGGAATATATTCCAGGCATCAATGGGAAATGGTAAGGTTGAACGGATAGCAAGATCATTCCGGTTCTGCGCGAAAGGACAAGCCTGACCGTCATCCCGCTTCTTTCGGCAGTACTGCAATGTCCGGCCGCAGTGAAATTTTCTTGGCGATCAGCGGTCATATCATTAATCCTCTCTTTCAGGCGGAGGCAGGATATGCCGTATTCAAGAGTGCTGTTCCAGGGAGTGATCAGGTCGCATTTCGTCACGATCAAGAAAAGCCGGAACCATTTCTGGTCGGTTTTCGTTTCCACACCCGACATGGAGCACGTGACGCGAATCAATGCCTATGTTCCTGAGATATTGCGAGACAAGCTGGTCGAGCGCGGCATCGTGAGCGAAGATACAGCAGGGGAAATCATGGGCAAGATTCTGGAGTTGCAGACGCCTGGCAAGCGCATGAACGCCGATGCGAAACCGTAGCCTTCGCATCATCCAAACCGTTTCGCCGGTTTATTCCCCGTCAGATCAGGACGGGGCCGGTCTCGAAGAGCGATTCCATGCCTGATGCGGGTATGGGTGCTGAAAACAGGTAGCCCTGGCCATAGTCGCATCCGGCGGCGGCGAGCAGACGGCATTGTTCCTGCGTTTCGATACCCTCGGCGATGACTTTGATGCCGAGCTTGTGTGCCATGACGATGATGGCTTCGCACATGACCATGTCGTCGGATTCCGCGGTGAGGTTGCGCACGAAAGCCTGGTCGATCTTGATGTAGTCGATGTCAAACTTCTTCAGGTAGGCCAGCGACGAATACCCCGTGCCGAAGTCGTCCAGCGACACCTCGATCCCCGCATCCCGCAGCATCAGCAGTTGTTCCCTGACCTTCGTTCCCGCATCCAGCAGCAGCCCTTCGGTGATTTCGACCACGATGCCTTGCCCTGGCAGGCCGATGTTCTCCAGGTGGTCGAACCAGATGGAAAGATCGAGACCGCCTTTCCTGAATTGCGCGGGTGAGATGTTCACGCTGATCTGAAATGCAGGCTGGTACGTTTCTCGCCAGATTGCCGCCTGACGCGCGGCTTCATGGAACATCCAGTCGCCGAAGGACGTGATCATGCCGGTGTCCTCCGCTGCCGAAATGAATTCGATGGGACTGACCAAGCCGCGTGTCGGGTGGTGCCACCGGATCAGGGCCTCGGCCTTGTGCACGGAACCGGATGTGAGTTCCACGATGGGCTGATAAAGGATCTGGAATTGTTCTCCGCCGATGGCGACGCGCATGTCGTTGATCAGCCTCATCTTGGTTTGCGCCGCTTCCTGCATGGCCGGCATGAAATACTGGTACTGGTTACGTCCTCTTTGCTTGGCTGCATACATGGCCTGGTCGG
>Ga0316613_10000752_pt1 | contig 24007 bp, 24 predicted proteins | sample OWC_soil_day10_C_2_FD_207647 | JGI IMG/M metagenome (GOLD analysis project Ga0316613, IMG submission 207647) | Wetland soil microbial communities from Old Woman Creek delta, Ohio, United States - OWC_soil_day10_CT_b | ecosystem: Environmental > Terrestrial > Soil > Wetlands | place: USA: Ohio...
GATAACGATTGTGGATATACAAGGCGATCAAATACGTTTAGGAATTGCAGCACCCCGTGAGGTGTCTATATTACGGCAAGAATTGTATGAGGCTGTTCGAGATTCCAATGCCCGGGCTGCTTTGACAGTGCAAAATGCTGATATGTTGTCATTGTTGAAAAAAATGCCAAATAAAGATGAAAAAAAGTGAAATAGAAAGATATAAGTTGAGAAAATGAGGAATGAGAAGAAAATATACCAAATTTAATGTAAAAACATTGAATTTAGACAAAAATTATCCTTAATATACTGGGACAAGGTTACGATATATATGATAACAGTACAAAATACTGAATGACTTAGCTGGCCAGCGGTCATATTATTGTAGGCAAGGATGCCACAATTTAAATTCAAGGAGGAAATTATAATGAGTGTAGTTAATACTAACATCGCGTCTTTAAATTCTTGGAGGAATCTTCAAGCTAGCCAAAACAGTATGAATAGTTCTTTGGAAAAATTATCTTCTGGTAAAAAGATTAACAGAGCTGCTGATGATGCATCCGGTTTGGCTATCAGTGAAAAAATGACTGGCCAAATTAATGGTTTGGATCAAGCAACTTCAAATGCACAAAACGCTATTTCTTTGATTCAAACTGCTGAAGGTGCATTAAACGAAACTACAGCTATTCTTCAACGTATGCGTACATTAGCAGTACAGTCAAGAAATGATACCAATACCGATGCTGACCGTGCACAAACGCAAAAAGAAGTAAATCAATTGATTTCTGAAATTACTCGTATCTCTACAGATACTGAATTTAACACACAGAAATTAGTAAATGGTTCAGCTACTTCTCTTACTTTCCAAATTGGTGCTAATAAAGGTCAAACAATCACATTATCTATTGCTAATATGGGAGCAACAGCTTTGAGTGTTGATTCTACTACTCTTGCTACTGAAGCTGGTGCATCGGCTGCAATCACTGCTATTGATGCAGCTATTAGCTCGGTTTCCACCACTCGTGCTAACTTAGGTGCTGTTCAAAATCGTTTGACTCATACTGTAAACAACTTGGAAGTAGCATCTGAAAATCTTAGTTCTGCTCGTTCTAACCTTCAAGATACTGATATGGCGAAAGAAATGGCTAACTACAGCAAACAACAAGTACTGATTCAATCTGGTACTGCAATGCTTGCGCAAGCTAACCAATCCTCACAATCAGTTCTTAAATTGTTACAGTAGTTTTAAAAAGTTAATCGAAATTAAAACCGGCCGGCATATGCCGGCCGGTTTTTAAATAACAAAGGAAGGGTTGCCTTATGAAAATTGATAGGGTTAGCTCATCTGGAACGATGCAGAATTCGGAAAATATAGTAGATAACGCTGAAATGAATAAAGAAAAGAACGCAGTAGAGATAAATTCTTTCCAGTTGGGTAAAGCAGTAGATATTTTAAATAAAAAAGCAGAACAAGAAGAAAATTATGACGTTCGGTTTGCAATGTATAAAGATACAAATCGTGTAATCGTCCAAGTGGTGGATAAGATTACCAATCAAGTTATTTCCACATTTCCACCTGAACAAATTCTTAAAATGGCGGAAATGGTCGATCAAGAATTCAAGGTAATTGATAAAAAAGTTTAGAAAGAAGGTGAGAACATGGCTTCTGTTTCTTCCACTTCCTCAACAACCCTTGCCTTATCTACAACAACATCTACTGCCCTTGGTTCAACTCATATGAACTCTACCGTTGGGGGATTGGATATCGATGCTTTGATCAGTGCGACAATTGCAGCGAAAAGTTTACCCATCACCCTTCTACAGAATAAGAACGCAGTTTTGCAAGCCAAAGTAAATGACTATACAACGATTAAAACAGCCATAAAAACACTGCAATATGCGGCAAAAGATTTAACATATGCTAGCACCTTTTCGGGGCGGAAAGCAACATCGTCAGACGAAGATGTTGTGACAGCCACGGCAACAAATGGTGGAACGAATGGTAGTTATACGATTAAGGTTGATCAGATGGCTACAATAACGAGTAATACAAGTTCAGCTGTTGCAACTTCTGATGGCACGAAAGCGACTGTAACCGGAACGACTGCCCTTACGAATCACAACCAGGAAATAACTGTAGATAATATTATTACGGCTGGTAGTTTTGTTATCAATAATAAAAGCATTAGTGTCTCTTCAACAGATACGATTAACACTATAGCTAATAAAATTACGGCTTCTGGTGCAGGTGTGAAAGCTACAGTAGGGGCGGATGGGAAAATTACTCTTACCCAGAAGACTGTCGGAGAAAGTAACGTAATTACGTTAGGTGACGATACTACTGGCCTTTTTAGTGCAGCTGGTATTACTCAAGCAGAGGTAATAGCGGGACTTAATGCTGATGTGAAACGTTCGTTAGATGAGGTCTTTACGGGAGCAAGTGCAATAACTTCAGGATACTTTTCCATAAACGGAACATTTTTTTCTGTTGACCCAACGAAGGATACGATTGAGTCTATTGTCAAAAAAATAAATGCTTCCACAACGGCTGGCGTTTCCGCTTTCTATGATTCTACTACACATCAAATATCACTGACTTCTCAAACCGCTGGGGATGAACAGATTACGCTAGGAACTAGTACTATAGATAGTTCGAATTTTTTATCTCAAGTAGGTTTGGTACAAAGTAATCAAAAGACAGGTGAAGATGCTAACGTTACGGTAAATGGAATAGCCGCGACTGCAACTGATAATAAAATAACATACCAAGGGAATACGTTTACTCTTGTAGGTGAGGGATCTTCCACTGTTACAGTAACTGACGATATTGATGCTATGGTGACAAAGGTGCAAACCTTTATTACTGCATACAATGCAGCTATGGATGCAGTTGTCAATAAGATAACAGAAAAAGCAGATTCTGAATCAACAGATGCGTCTGTAGGGGATTTATTTGGTGATTCTACACTAAGAGGCATTGAGCAATCCTTGAGGAGTTATAGTTCGTCAGTCTTATCTTCGCAATCATCTACGATGCAGCAACTTTCACAAGTTGGTATTACCACTGGTACTGCAGGGGTGTATGATTTAGCACAAATCGAAAGTGGACATCTAGAACTGGATGAAACTAAACTTCGTGCAGCCTTAACCGCTGATCCGAGTGCTGTTGAATCACTTTTTGGTAATACGACGGTTAATGTAGATGCAGAAGCAGTTAGTACAGGAGATGGTACTACAACAGCCTTTACTCTTAAGCACGGCACTGACATCATAGGAGATCCTATAGTTAGAGTTGGTAGTACCACGTATACGCTAGTGGATGCTGCCGATCTAAAAACATATGTGGTTGGGACTCCAGGTGCTGGAGAAACAAATGAACATCAATTTTCCTTTGATAGCATTACTGGGAAGATCACTCTGAACAGCGCGCCAACTTCTACGGAGAGTATTACTGCTGATTATGACTATGACGTTAGTTCGGGGAGTGGTGCAGGGATTTTCGTTCAGATGAATTCTATGTTAAACAGCTATACCCAATACGGTGGTACGATTGATGCTTCAATAGGGGCAAATGGTTATCTTGCGAAAAATATTAAATACAACAATGAGCGCATTACCGATTTGAAATATCGATTGTCGCAAGAGCAGGCTACCTTGTATACAAAATATCAAAATATGCAGACAACGTTGCAAGGTCTTCAATCCCAGGGAAGCTATATTACGGCACTGCTTAATAGTTTGAATAGTAGTAGTAGTAGTAAGTAGTTAGCTGAACAATAAAATTTTAAAATGGTCAACAATTAAGTTGACCATTTTAAAAGAAAGTAATGTTCACTACTGTCTAGTTCTGATACTAGGAGGAAAGCATGTGTAATTATTTGCATGAAGAAGTACTAAAGTTGCTGTCTCAACATGAAACATCTTATGCTAAGCCGATGAACTCGCAAGAGATCGGTGAGATATTGAAGGTAACACCATCCTATATCCGCAGTCAATTATCCCAATTGGCTAAAGAAAGAACAGTGGGAGTGCGAAGAGGAAACGGTGGCGGATATTACTTGATAAAAAAGGAGATATAGCACTATGGAACCAGTGAGTGAAGATAAAAAGCAATTTGATGAGTTAGGTGTCTTATTAAAAGAAATGAAAGATTATTTAAGTAATCTTGAACCTGGTTGCCAAGAGTTATCCGTTAAGTTTCACGAGGCTGATAAGTCACGACCATTAGAAAAATTAACACAAATTATGGAAGGCTTAAATTTTTATCAGAAATTATTAAAGTCTGCTGCAATAGTGCTAACAATTGATTTTTCTGAAATTTTGTATGAAAAACTGTCTGTATCTTCATTATTAGATCAATTATGTCAAACGTTTGCGAGTATCTTTGAAGCGACAGAAAATGAAGATTTTTCTTTGCTAACGGATATCATAGAATATGATTTGATTCCTGCTATCGCTATCTCGCAAGGCATGTTAGCGGTAGTGCAGGTACGATATGAGGAAAGGGTTATATAGATTGTGATAAACAAAACGCTTAATATATTGGAAAAGAAGAACTGGGATGCTTACAAAGAACGCTATAATATTGAAAGAATTGATACTACAGTGAATCAAGAATGTATCGAAATTATGGACAGCCGTGGAGGATTGCCAACGGTACGAGTAATATCCTCAAATGGTAAGTGGATATTTTTACACAGTTCTGTAGATCCGTTGAAAGAAGCACAAAAGATTGCGGGCACTATTTCTACTGAGCCAGGGAAAATTATTGTTGTTTATGGATTTGCTCTTGGATATTTGGTTGAGGCATTGCTAGAGATGGTAGATGAGAGAAATCTATTATTTATTATCGAACCTGATCGTGATTTGTTTTTTACTGCAATGGGTACCCGAGATTTAAGTCATCTGATAAATTCTGAAAATGTTTGCCTTGTGGTAGGAGATACTTCGAAGAAAATTGGTGATAGCTTCTTTTCTGTCTATGATGTAACAAAATATAAAGAAATTGTGATGACTGGTTTATTAGGGCATCAGACGGTTTATGCTGCATTCTATCACAAGTCAATACAGTGTATTAAAGATGTTGTGAATGCAAGATTGCTTAACTTGGCAACTATGATTAAGATGGGGCCAGAGTTTATTTCTAACTCTATATTAAATTTGGCAAGCTATTGCACAAATCCTGGAATATCCTCATTATTCAATAAATTTGAAGGAAAACCAGCTATTATTGTATCAGCAGGGCCATCCCTAAACAAAAACATCCAGTTATTAAAAAATGCTAAAGGGAAAGCGGCTATATTGGCAGTGGGAACAGCTGTTAAGGCATTGCTTAGATGGGGGATAGAACCAGATTTTATTTTTAGTATTGATCCTCAGCATTTAAATTATGAATTGCATTTTAATGATGTTGATATGAGGGGAGCCGCTTTAGTTTCAGAGATCCAATCCCACCATATGATTTTTGAAAATCATCATGGACCTATATTTGTATCTGGAGATGTACCGATACTTAAATGGTTTGGGGATTGTATAGAAAACAAAGGGAAAATTGAAACCGGGGGGTCAGTTGCTAATAATGCTTTTGCAACTGCTTATAAGATGGGGACTAATCCCATCATCTTAGTAGGGCAAGATTTAGCTTATGCCCGTGATGGACATTCCCATGCCGCCGGGACGAACTACGCAGATAGGATTTATACTGGTGGTGAAAATTTAAATTATTTTAATATAAAAGCTAACGATGGTGGTGAAATTTTAACAGATCGTGCTTTTTACCAATTTTTAATTTTCTTCGAGCTTTGGATAGAAAAATATCCTGAGCGTACCTATATAAACGCAACAGAAGGTGGGGCATTGATTCAGGGGACAAAATTGATGACATTACAAGAGGTACTTGATCAATATTGCCGACAAACAATTGATGTACAGACGACTATTAAGGAAGCACAAGAATCATTTGCAGTACCTAAAATGGAACCAATATTGGAGATACTAGAGTTGCGTATGAAAGATATAAACAGAACAATTGATGAAGCAAATCAGGCCATTAAGCATTTGATTCAGTTGAAAAAAGCATGCGAGAACCGACAAGGCAAAAAGATGCAGCAACATTTAAAAGCAGTTACCAACATATACAAAAAATTTGAGAAAGATGGTCATATACGCGAAGTGATCGAATGGTGTGCACCAAAGCAGATGCATACGGTATTGACTCGAACTTATGAAGCAGAGTATTCGGCAAATGATGACTATAGCAATGCAATAGCAGATTATTCTCTTTATTATAAAAAGATTATTGACGGTTCGAAAAGAGTTAAGGGTCCGCTTCAGCGTTGTGTGGAAAAAACTAGGGAGTGGTGTCAGCGATGATAAATAATCCTTATAATCAATATAAGCGCATGCAAGTAGAAACGGCAAGTCAAGGCAGATTAATTTTAATGCTCTATGATGGTGCATTAAAAAATTTGCGAAATGCTCAACATTGCATCAAGCAAAAAGATGTAAATGGAGCCCATCGTATGCTAATGAAAACCCAGGATATTATCAGGGAGTTAAATATAACATTAAATATGAATGCGGGAGAGATCTCTAAGAATCTACGCAATTTATATCTATATATGCTTCAACGATTAGTGGAGGCAAATGTAGCTAAGGATAACAAAAAAATTGGAGAAGTTATTGAATTGTTAACGACACTAAAAGAAGCGTGGGATGCTGTTATATTAAAAAATAAATCAGTTACGACACCTACACCTTAATGGGGGGATAAAATTGCAACAGCAAGAAAATGAATTACTTTTAATAAAGCATTGTCAGAACTTGCAACAATTATCCGTTAAACAGCTACATGCACTAAAAGAAGATAAACTAGATCTTGTGAATGAATTAGCAACTCAGAAGCAAATAATTATTGATAGCATTGCAGCTCTGCAAGTTAAATTTGATATAAAATATTGTCAGTTAGAGTTTAAAGAAAAAATGAAGATGTTGCTGAATCAAATTGACGAATGTGAGAATCAGAGTCAACAAATAGTACGTGAGCATTGCGCAAGTATTGGTAAAGAGATGCTAGCAAATCGTAAGGAGCTTAATATACAACAATCATACGAGGAAGGTTCTTACCAAGAAAGTGGAAACATGTTAAATATAAGAAAATAGTTTTGCCATATTGTTTGCAAGGTAGAGTATATAAAAACTGGATAGAGGGTGGATTCCATGTTTGATAATAAATCAATATTAATCACCGGCGGTACAGGCTCTTTTGGTAAGTGTTGCATTAGAACTATATTGGAGCGGTATAATCCGAAACGTCTAATCGTATTTTCTCGTGACGAACTCAAACAATATGAAATGCAACAGGAATTTAACAATCCTTGCATGAGATATTTTTTAGGTGATGTAAGAGATGGAGAACGGTTAAAACAGGCAATGCGAGGCGTGAATTTTGTGATTCATGCTGCTGCGTTAAAACAAGTTCCAGCTGCCGAATATAATCCTATGGAATGTGTCAAAACCAATATAAACGGAGCGGAGAATGTAATTAAAGCAGCCCTTGACAATGGAGTAGAAAAAGTAATTGCTTTGTCGACAGATAAAGCTGCGAATCCTATTAACCTCTATGGTGCAACGAAGTTGGTTTCCGATAAACTGTTTGTTGCAGGTAATAATATTGCAGGAGGACATGATACACGTTTTGCGGTTGTTCGCTATGGCAACGTTTTAGGATCTCGCGGTTCAGTTGTGCCGTTTTTCCGAAAGTTAGTATCAGAAGGGATAACGGAAATGCCCGTTACAGACCTTCGTATGACTCGGTTCTGGATCACATTGCCTCAAGGTGTTGAATTTGTTCTACAATCCTTTCGCCGGATGTATGGAGGAGAAATTTTCGTACCTAAAATTCCCTCAAGTCTTATTTCGGATTTAGCTAAAGCCATTGCACCAGAAATACCGATCAAAGAGATTGGAATTCGTCCAGGGGAAAAGCTGCACGAAATTATGTGTCCCATAGATGATTCTCATTTGACTTTGGAATTTGATGATCATTATGTAATTCGTCCGTCAATTACCTTCGTAACACCTGTCGACTATACAATTAATGCTATAGGAGAAAAAGGGCGTTGTGTAGAACAAGGATTTGAATATAATTCCGGTACCAATCCCCAAATTTTATCTGTGAAAGAGTTGCAGGAGATGATCTAAATGAAAAGTATTCCCTATGGTAGACAAGATGTTAATCAAGCTGATATCGAAGCTGTTATTGAAGTACTGCAATCTGATTGGTTAACCCAAGGACCCACTATTGAGCACTTTGAACAAAAGGTAGCGGAATATTGTGGTGCCAAGTATGCGGTAGCAGTAAATAGTGCTACGTCTGCTTTGCACATTGCCTGTATGGCGGCTGGTCTTGGACCAGATGATATATTGTGGACATCACCCAATACCTTTGTTGCATCTGCCAATTGTGGCTGCTATTGTGGGGCTGCAGTGGATTTTGTGGATATTGATTTTCGCACTTATAATATGAGCGTTGAAAAATTAGAAAAAAAGCTGATTCATGCTAATGAAGAGGGGAAGCTTCCTAAAGTTGTTATCCCAGTGCATTTTTCAGGACAGTGTTGTGAAATGGATCGAATTTCCATATTGGCTAAGGAATATGGATTTACGGTGATTGAGGACGCATCACATGCTATTGGCGGTCGTTATAAAGGTCAAAAAGTGGGTAGCGGTGCCTATTCTGACATGACCGTGTTCAGTTTTCATCCTGTGAAAGTTGTTACCACTGCTGAAGGTGGAATCGTATTAACTAATAAAATAGAACTTTACGAGAAATTAATTCGATTTCGTAGTCATGGAATTACCCGAAAACAAGAATTGATGACGGAAGAAGCCCATGGTCCTTGGTATTATCAGCAGATTGATTTAGGTTATAATTATCGTATGACAGATATTCAGGCAGCATTGGGACTTAGCCAGATGGATCGGCTAGGTGAATTTGTAACGAGACGACAGGGGATAGCAGAAAAATATAATGAAGAACTACAAGGTCTGCCCATCGTATTGCCATGGCAGCATCCAGATACCTATTCCGCATATCATTTATATGTAATTTGCTTAGAAGAAGATAAAATAGCAAAAACGCATAAACAGGTATTTGAAGAATTGCGTCAAGCAGGAATTGGTGTAAATCTGCACTATATACCTGTACATACTCAGCCTTATTATCGTCATTTGGGCTTTAATTGGGGAGATTTCCCCGTCAGTGAGTATTATTATTCAACAGCAATTAGCATTCCTATGTATTCGGCTATGACAGACGCAGATCAAGATTATGTTATTAAAACTCTTAAAGAGGTTTTAGTATGAAAACAGTAATTATTGTACAGGCAAGAATGACGTCAACACGTCTCCCGGGAAAAGTGCTAAAAACTGTTTTAGATAAGCCTTTATTGGAATATCAAATAGAACGTCTTCGACGGATTAAATTAGCAGATGAAATTGTGATTGCGACCACTACCAATGATACAGATCAACCGATTGTTGATTTTTGCAACCGACTTGATCTGCCTTTTTTTCGTGGTTCAGAAGAAGATGTACTTTCTAGATATTATAGGGCGGCTGTAGAACATAAAGCTGATATAGTGGTACGAGTTACATCAGATTGCCCGGTTATTGATCCAGTGTTAAGCGATAAGGCCATTGCCTTTTTCTTAAAACCCGAAAATGATTATGACTATTTGCGGTTGTTTCAATATCCTCGAGGACTTGACACAGAGGTTTTTACCTTCAAAGCATTAGAGGAATGTTATTTTGAGGCAGCGGAAAAACCTGAAAAGGAGCATGTCACTCCTTTTTTTTATAGGCACCCAAATCGGTATAACGTAAAATATCTGAGTTCATCTACAGATTATAGTCATCATAGATGGACGGTGGATACACCAGAAGACTTTGAATTGATAAAAAGGATTATTGAGAAATTGTATCCTATTAAGAAAAGGTTTGAGTTTGTCGATATATTAAATGTGTTGTCAAAAAATACTGATTGGTATTATCTTAATAGGGAGGTGAAACAGAAAAAATATGGGGAGTAATTCCTATTAACAAAATAATTGAAAAATAAAGTGCTGCAGTAATATAATGATTATTGAAATAATACTATAATTTATAAAGTATGGGGAGCGATTTATGACATCTCGTTTAGAAAAAATAATTGACGCAAGTTTTTTAATGCAAGAAACAGGTTATCTTCTTGAACCTATTCAAACTTTCATAAAAAATCAATTTTTGCCTTGCGACCAGCAACGGTATCAAAAACATCCGGAAATTGTTAATGTTCTTGCTGATCAGATTAGCTATCTTTATGAACTTCAGTGTGATCTAGGCAGTTTCGGCAATACAGCATACCATCTACTGCACCCTCAAGTTCAGGAATGAACTCCTCTGCAGGTCTACTGTATAATTCAATATTTTCATAAAGATCAATATTAGCAGTTTCTTTAACCATCTTTCGAATCTTATCCGCCAGTGGCTCGATTACCACTCGCCTTTCCATCCAATCAAAAGGCAAAAGTACTGAAATAACATTTGACCCAATTTCTAGCGAAGTCTTCTTGGTTATGTATTTTCTAAAATTATTTGCCAATTTTTCGTCCCTGGCAAAAAATTCATCAAAAAAAGGTGGCCGGATTAATCTTAAGTATTCGGGTTCTGTTACCCACCAATCTATTTGATTTCTTTGCTCATACCAAGGAACAATACGGTCTTTTATTAACTCCTCTATATGCCCCTTTGTATATTCCCATTCATATTTCTGAGCCACATCATGATCTTCGATCTTGTTCGTTATTTCCGGGGGACGACGAACGTGTACCTGTCCCATAGCGACCTACCCTAGCTCCGTTTTCTTTGAAATCTATCATAGGTGCTCCTGTCGTTGAATTTGTGTGGTAATTTATTTTTGTCGCAGTAGTGAGTCTGTGTTGTATCTTTTTTACTTGTTTCTGGAAATAAGTGAAGCTGATTTTAAGTATTTAAGTTATAAATTTACAAAGATTGGAGACTCCTCACTTATTGATAATCAAAGAAATTACCAAAGTGGGGAATGATGACGATGAATGTCTTATTAGATGTTTTTATCGATTTAAATTTGGGAGATGATGTTTTCCTCGAAACCTTACTAAATCGATATAAAAATGTAAATTTTTATTGCTTTGACAATAAAAAATGGGAAAAAGAGGAAATGGGTTATGATAAATATAAAAACTTATTTTTTTTACCCATCAGTTTTTCTTTAATAAAAAGTGATTCTTTCGACGCCTATATTATAATGGGTGGAGATATGTTTCCACAAAATGGAGACTTCGTTTTACGGAAGTTTATATGTAAAAGCTTTAGTGATGCAAAAAAGCCGATTTATATTATCGGATGCAATTTATATAAAAACTATAGTGAGGATATTCAAAAAGATATTCTATATATCTTCTCAAAGTCTTCTTATGCGGCTGTGCGTGATGCCTGTACGTATCGTTTTTTGAAAACTAGGCTGAAAAATAATAGGATTGTGTACAGTGGTGATATTGCTTTTAGCAATCACAATCTTGAAGGAATAACTAAAAATGGTAATATATTAGGGATTTCGGTAAGGAGAAAGAATGATTTAGGCGAAGACGAATATAGGAAATATTGTGCATGGTTTGCGCGGTTGGCAGAACATTATATCAAGCAGAATGAAGATAATAAACTTCGCTTTTTTGCTTTTAGTAATGGAATTACGAAAGATATAGTAGTTATACATGATATTTATAGCCAAATGGTTGCAAACCCTGAAAGAGTGGAGATTGTGGATTACTGTGGGAATATAAATGAAACACTGAGGATGTATTCGGAGTGCAATCACTATATTACCACTCGATTTCATGGATTAATTTTCGCATTAGGATACCAAGGTAAATTTATACCTTTTGAATATGAAGAGAAATGTGTGAACTTATTGGATGATATTGAGTATTCAGGTATACGGATTAACTATGACTCTCTTGATCAAGGGAGTATAGCAGTAGTTGTCAATCAGTTATTTAGCAGTGAATTTTTTTATGATAGGGATAAATTAAAAGATCATATTTTACGCTCAGAACTTAATTTTTCTACCATGGATTTATTTTTAAATCAAGGAAATCAAGAAAATAAAGTAATACACTTGGAAGCTGAATATCAAAGTAATTTATCAGTCTTATTAAATGAGAGCATGAAGAAGAGAATTATTGTTTTTGGAACGGGAAGTTTATCATTGAAGCTTTCTTCTCATTATAAATATTGTATTGAGTATTATGTCGATAATGATGAGAGTAAATGGAATGGATCCTTTTTGGATAAGTCGGTACGTTCACCGGTAACACTTTCGGATGAAAATAAAGATGATATTTTCATCCTCATTGCTAGCCAATATTATACTGAGATTAGTTGCCAATTAGAAATAATGGGTTTTCAATCAAACAAACATTATATAGATAAAGAACAGTATCATCTGCTAGCAAGTAATCTATAGAAAATAGGGGATGTAATAATGATGGGGAAATTAAATGGTAAGCATGTATTATTTAGATTTGTACCAACAATGGGATGTAATTTAAGGTGTTCCTATTGTTTTGTTACAGAAGCTGAGAAAAAAGCTCCAGGTACAATGTTTGATAAGTTTAGTCCTAAGGAATGGATTGAAGCCATGGGAAATTTTGTTGACAACGATGTGGAATTCTATATGTGGGGAGGAGAACCGTTCAGTATAAATGAAACATTTGAGGTTGTTGATGGATTTTCTCAATATAAGCATGTGAAGTGGGGACGAGTTGATCATAATATGACTAAAGTTGAACAGATTGTGTCAAAATGCCCTAGTGCGAGTGCTAAACTGAGGATATTAGCGTCATGGCATACCGAGAAATTCAGTTTGGATGAGATTAAAGAAAAAGTTATTTTGTTAAAGAGTCACGATTTGTTGGGTATGCTTAATTTTGTTGCTAGTGATGAAAATATGGCACATTTGAAATCCAATAATTATGACCTAAATCAAATTATTAATTATTTTATGGAAAATGGGATTTTTATGAATGTTGCTGCTGATTTTAATAAAGGCAATGATGAAAATTACAAGAAATTTATTTTAAATTATACTACAGAAGGGGATTGGGATCATATTCACGGTGGAGTGTACCCAAGTTATCAAGTGCCGTGTGATGCAGCTACTAGCTTCTTCTATGTAGAGAATGATGGATCAATTAGAACTTGTGCTAATAATCAAATCGTGGGTAATTTCTTCTCAGGAAAACTGAAGAAAGAAAATATACCGTGTGGGAAAAAAGAATGTAGAAGCCTTATCTCTTATTGTCATAGGCTTGATAATGATTATTCTCCGATTAAACATATCGAGGACTACGTTCTAAGAAATACTATGCAAAGAAGAAAAAGTGGGGTCATTAGATGATTTTATAGTTACCAACATTCTAAGATATTAGGTGTTGGTTCTGATTTTTGAAATGATTTTGCGGTTGAATTTCCTGGTGTTTATCTGGAACATACCTTGGTAAGGTTCATTGCGAATATGCGGTAGAACACTCTTCTAATGAGGACTTGTCTCTTTTCTGGGAGGTATGTGTTTTATAGCAAAACATTATACTAAAGGACGACAAGTTCTCAATTTTTATTTAGCTTTTACTAAAACGGAATTTTTTAGAGGGAGACTTAATTATGAAAAATCGTCCTTTGGTATCAATTGTATTGCCAGTCTATAATGGAGAGCTATATTTAAAGCAAGCTGTTGAAAGTTGTATAAATCAGACTTATACCAATTGGAATTTGATAATAGTAGATGATGCATCCACAGACAGTACGCCATCTATTATTATGAGTTTTGTAGAAAAAGATAAGCGAATCTCTAGTATAAGACATGATAAAAATAGAAGATTACCTTCTGCCTTAAATTCAGGATTTAATAAGGCTACAGGTGAATATTTCACGTGGATGTCCGATGATAATATTTATAGCAGTAATGCATTAAAGGAAATGGTAATATTTCTGGAAGAAAATAAGGCTATAGATGTTGTATATACAAATTATACTCAGATTGATGCTAAAGGTTGTGTAGTTCAGCAAGTAGATGTAGAAGTTCCGGAAAAAATAATTTATCGAAATGTTGTTGGAGCTTGTTTTCTTTATAAGAACACCGTTCATAAAAGTTTAAATGGATATGTAGAGGATGTATTTTTAGCAGAGGATTATGACTTCTGGTTACGAGCTTATCAAAGTTTTAAATTTCATAGGCTGCAGAAGAATTTATATTTTTATCGTGTACATAATGATTCCTTAAGTACAAAACAAAAGGAAAAGTGTTTCTATGTAACTAAATTGGCTCAAAAACGTACTCTATCAATAGAAATTGATATTTCCCCGTTGCTGAAAGAGAGAAAGTTATATATATGGGGAGTAGGTGATTTAGGTAGATATATCTTTTCAGCTCTTAATAGTTATTCTATCCCTATTGATGGGTTTATTGATAATAATTCCACAAAGTGGGGACAGTTTATAGACGAAAAAGAAATATTATGTCCAGAGGATTTAAGATGCTCTAATGAAAAGAAACCATATATTATTATATGTTCTTCTTGTTCTGAAGAAATCGAATTCCAGTTGGAGGAAATGGGCTTTGCACGTGAAGTAGATTTTATCAATAATTATCTATATATTATTGATGCATATGGAAAAAAGTAATTATGCTAAACAGAACCTTCGAGGATCAAGTGTATACCGTTAGTCCTTATGAAAAGAAAAATAGTAAGCATAGTATTCTTAAGCCCTCCTGCATGTCTTAGTAAGACACGGTACATTTAATAGGGCTTAAGCTGTAATCGTAATTGGATTATAGTTAGTGAGGTTAGGAGATATGGATAAAAAAATATCTGTTATTATACCCGCGTATAATGTTGAACTTTATATTAAACGATGCGTAGATAGTGTGTTGCGGCAAAATTTGGAGAATATAGAAATACTTATTATTGATGATGCTTCTACAGACTTGACAAACGATATAGTTAAAAGTATTTATGGGATGGAAAAGCGAGTTCGCCTTGTTCGACATGAACAGAATGCTGGATTAGGATGCGCTCGAAATACAGGCATAACATATGCAATGGGACAATACCTATTCTTCTTGGATAGCGATGACTGGATTGAAGATGATACATTAAGTAAACTTTATAATATAGCTAAAACGCAGCAGGTTGATATTGTAGCTTGTGGTATAAGAGCAGTATATGAAGATGGAGAATTTGAAACGTATCACGCTATTGATTTAAAGACTACGGGGCATTTACAGGGATTAGAGGCTCTACTAAAAGGAAGAATCAATATGGTAGCATGTAACAAGCTGTATAGAAAAGATTTTATCAATAGATATAAATTATCATTTCCTCCAATTTATCATGAAGATATGGTTTTTGCGATGGAAGCTATATATTATTGTAATTCGTTTGTATCTATTTCTGAAGAGTTATATAATTATTTTCATAGATCTCAATCAATAAATAGAGGTACGCTCTCTCCCAAACATATCGATTCATATATTGAAAATTTTAAATTAATAGATGCATTTAGTGAGAAAAATAATCTGAGATTACAGCAAGGTATTATGGAGAAATTGTTCCATTATCAAGTTAATTGGACTATGAATAAATTAAATTTATTTTATAGTCAAACAGCAGATTTTTTTGAAAGAGACAAAGTTTTGCATGAAGTTCTAACTGCTCATTTAGGTAGGCATAGTTATTTAATAAAAGCCTTAATTGATGATTGTGTTTTGACCAATCAAAAAAATTTAACTATACTTAAATTTTTAAAAATTCAACTTAAAGAGAAAAAAATTATTTTTTTTGGTACTGGTTCTGCTAGTGAAAAAATATTAGAACAGTTTCCCTTTAAAATTGAATACTTTGTAGATAATAACTCTTTAAAATGGAATACAAAGTTAGATGACATTAATATTTGTAATCCCATGGAATTGCTAAAAGAAAATAAAGAAAATACTGCGATTATAGTAGCAAGTCAATATTATAATGAGATATCTAAGCAATTACAATCAATGGGATATGAAGAAAATGTAAATTTCTGGAATGGTTGCGATGTTTTTAAGATTTATATAGCATCTTGATTTTTGGAGTAAGGTTCTATTAGAAATGATTAGTTTAAATTTTTTATAAGAAGGTAAAAAAAATGGGTGATGTTGGTTTAGTATCAGTTATCATTGATAATTATAACTACGGTCGTTTTATCGAAGAAGCTATTGAGTCTGTATTGCGGCAGACATACACAAATTACGAATTGATCATTGTGGATGATGGGTCTACAGATAATTCACGGGCAATAATTGACAGTTACTATAAAAAACATTCTGATAAGATTGTGCCAGTATACAAAGAAAATGGTGGACAAGCTTCGGCATTTAATGCTGGTTTTAAAGTTGCTAAAGGGGATATTATAGCTTTTTTAGATAGTGATGATTATTGGTTTGAGGACAAATTAGTAAAGGTTGTCGAAGCTCATAAGGAGCATGCGATTGTACAGCATAACCTTGTTAAAGAGGAAAAAAAATTTTATGATGTTTTAGAAAGCGCTTATAGACAAGCATGGTTTAAACAATATGGCTATTACGATAAATTTGTGCCAACTTCTGCTTTATCTTTTACATATAAACTTTTGAATGAAGTATTCCCTATTCCGGAAACAAATGCCGTAAGAATATGTGCAGATGCATATATAATCGGTCATGCTTTATATCTTGAGAATATTTATTCAATGGAAGACTGTTTAGGGTATTATCGGGTACATGGCAATAATCTTTTTTATTGCGCAGGTGATGAGGAACGGTTAAGTAAAATTACTGCAGCATTAAATGAAACTTTTGCAACAAAAGGTTTACAATCTGTACCTTATCATAAAAACCAGGTAGATGCCTTAGTAAGTGCTGTAGAAGTTAAGCCCGAATTTACATACTTAATATATGGAACTGGAGCAGCTGCTTTAAGACTCTATAATTGTATAATAGCAAATGGTGCTAAAGTTTCTTACTTTAGTGATTCTAATCAGCAAAAGTGGGGAAGTTCTATTAATAACGTGAAAGTGATAGAACCAGAGAAAATTAATAAGGTACGTCAACAATTTAATAAAATCGTAATAGGTAGTAGTTATATCGAAGATATTTTAGAAAAACTGGTGCAACTAGGATTTATACCGCTAGTTGATATAGTCTTTCCTGGTATGAAGATATTTAAAGGATGGCAAAAAAGATGAATTGAGTTGCTGTCTTGGAGATTGAGAAGCCATATATATTACTACGAATTTAGATAAGAGGGAATAAAAATGGACAATCTTAGTTTAGTATCAGTTATTATCGATAATTATAACTATGGTCGTTTTATCGGGGAGGCCATTGAGTCAGTATTGCGGCAGACGTATACAAATTATGAGCTAATCATTGTTGATGATGGATCTACCGATAACTCACGAGAAATAATTGATAGCTATTATAAAAAGAATTCCGATAAAATTATACCAGTATATAAAGAAAATGGTGGACAGGCTTCGGCGTTTAATGCTGGTTTTAAAGTTGCTAAAGGAAATATTATAGCTTTTTTAGACAGTGATGATTATTGGTTTGAAAATAAATTAGAAAAAATTGTTGAGGTTCATAAAGGTCACGCAATTGTGCAACATAATCTTCTTACAGGAAAAGTCAAATTCTTTGAAGTTTTAAAAAGTGATTATATGCAGGCATTATTTAAACAACATGGTTTCTTTGCTAATTTTATGCCTACTTCTGCGTTAACTTTTACAACGCAAGTTTTGGATAAAGTGTTTTCGATACCAGAAACAGATGCCGTAAAAATATGTGCGGATGCTTATATAATATGTTATGCCTTGTATCTTGAAAATATTTACTCTATGGATGAGTGCTTGGGATTCTACCGAATACATGGAAATAATTATTTTCGTGGTGTAGGTGATAATGAACGTTTGGGCAAAGTTACAGTAGAGATAAATAAAAGCCTTATCGCGAGAGGGTTACAACCTGTTCCTTATCATAAAACGCAGGCAGATGCATTAGTTAGTGCTATGGAAATAATACCTGAATGTACTTATCTAATTTATGGTACTGGTACAGTAGCTATGAAGCTATATGATCGGATCGTAGCAAAGGGTGCAAAAATTAAATACTTTAGTGATACTAATCCGAAAAAATGGGGGAGTATTATTAACGCTCTGGAAGTAATCAAACCAGGAAATATCAAAGTGTTACGTCAGGAGTTTGACAAAATTGCAATAGGTAGTGCTTATATAGAAGATATTTTAAAGAAATTGGCTGATTTAGGATTTACACCGGAAGCTGATATAATTTTTCCTGGAATGAGCTTAATGAAAGGGACGATAAAATGAGATCATCTGCAAATATGGAAACAATCCAAATTGAAGTGACAAACGCTTGCGTACATCAGTGTTCTAATTGTACACGATTATGCGGACATCATAAGAACCCTTTTTTTATGAATTGGGAGACTTATGAGAGAGCAGTGGCTTCCTTAGAAGGTTTTGATGGAATTATTGGTATTATGGGTGGTGAGCCAACGTTGCATCCTGAGTTTAAACGATTTGCACTTCATTTAAGGGATAAACACAGTATGGCAGATAATCTTAATGCAGCTAGACAACCACTAGATGATTTCCTAAAGTATACTAGAAACAAACACAATGCTTACCGCGTACTCAATAGGGATAAGGGACCAGGGTTATGGACTTCTATTACTAAAAAATATTATGAGTATTTTGAGCTAATTCAGGATACTTTTGTTTTTCAATGCTTGAATGATCATACAAATCCTAGTTATCATCAACCGATTATGGTTACTAGAGCAGAGCTTGGCATACCTGATAAGGAATGGCTGGAATTACGTGATAATTGCTGGATTCAAAATACTTGGAGTGCAAGTATTACACCTAAAGGTGCTTTTTTTTGTGAAGTTGCTGCGGCACTAGATATGCTGTTTGATGGTCCTGGCGGCTGGCCAATTGAACCAGGTTGGTGGAAAAGGAAACCAGAGGATTTTACCGATCAACTTCATTGGTGTGAAATGTGCGGTGTAGCGCTTGATACCTTTAAAAGAAATGCAAATGAGGAAGTAGATGATGTATCGCCTCTAATGCATGAAAAGTTGTTGAAATTGGATAGCCCTAAGTTGAAAAAAGGTGCAGTGGCTGTATATCATCCAGGTACTGAAGTTTCAAAAGAAGGTTATAGTGAATTTGTACGTGGACAGTATATTGCAGATGCTTCTCAGAAAGTGGCCAAGGAAAACAGCAATTTGTTTCCACGATCTATCGAGGGTATTATTGTTTGTGATAATATGTCTATTACTGAGGTAACTGATATTGTAACTAAAAATATAAAACATCTTGATAGTATTATATTAGCAACATCTTCTGTATTGCAATCGAATAACTTACAACAGATTACTAAGGACTTTTCAAATGTATTGGTAGTATGTTTAGAAGAATCCATTTGGGGTCATCTAATAAACAAGGCTATTAGTAGTTTGCGTCATAAAGATTGGATTATACTTTTAACACGTGGCGTGATATTGCCGAATGGTTTTAGGGAAACGATTAATGGTTTGGTATTTAATCCAGGAGTATTATATCAAATTGATTCAGCAGCTTTTTTTAATATACGGGCTGAAGCTTTGTTGTATTGTGGGTATGATGGCATTGGAAAATGTCTAGATTATGCAGAACTTGAAAAGCTATGGGAGAAAGAAAAGGTTATTCGATTATTGGAGTTAACAGTGGGACATGATGGTAGGGAAGAAGAAAGCTGGGGAAATATAGTTGACGAAAATTTTTGCAATGATCAAGAGTTTCGTGTGCAATTTGAGACTGTAATGTTGCAGGCAGTTCCGACGAAAGGGAAGATCATTGTTACCCAATCGGCATCTTATTTTTTAACAAGGGCATTAATTCGATTGCTAAAAGAAACTGGTTTTGAACCACATGTTATTTCTCATGAGCGTTTTGCTCATACTTTTGAAGATGTCTTACCTAACACGAATATACATGTATTTAATAATATTGAGCATTTTGATTTTGTAACGTTAAAAGAACATTGCGATAGTATTTTAAATGAAATTACGTTTAGTGGTGCTGTTGTGCCTTATAGTATTTTTGATAAAACGGCTAAAGTAGATGATGGTTATCAGCAAATTGAAAAGGTAGCTGCCTATTTAGGTGGAAAAGTTGTAGCCAGAGTTAATATCAAAAGAAATTTCGTGGTAAACAATACTCCCAATATAGATTCTCCAATCATTAACGTGTGGAAATATTAATACTAGGGTAGGAGCAGAGGCGGCATTATGAAAATTGCTATGATAGGAACAGGCTATGTTGGTCTTGTTTCGGGAACTTGTTTTGCTGAGATGGGAAATGATGTAATTTGCGTTGATAATAACAATGAAAAAATAACAATGTTACATAATAATAAGATACCCATTTATGAGCCTGGGTTGGAAGAGTTAGTCAAAAGCAATCAAGAAAGTGGAAGGCTTACCTTTACTACAGATATTAAAAGTGCTATTGAAAATGCGTTAGTGATATTCATTGCAGTTGGTACCCCTACTGGTGATGATGGATCTGCCGACTTAAAGTATGTATATGAAGTTGCAGCTTCTATTGGAAAATATATCAATGGCTATAAAATAATCGTGGATAAATCAACAGTGCCCATCGGTACAGCCGATAAGGTAAAGGAAATTATTTGTGCTGAGCAAGAGAAAAAAGGTAAAGGTTTTGAATTCGATGTAGTATCCAACCCTGAATTCTTAAAAGAAGGCGCAGCTATTGGTGATTTTATGAGGCCTGATCGAGTTGTGATTGGTACTGATAATGTCAGAACTGCTGAGCTTATGAAAGAGTTGTATGCACCATTTGTTAAAAATGGTCATCCCATACTTAGCATGGATATCAAATCAGCAGAAGTAACGAAGTATGCAGCCAATTGCATGCTGGCTGCCCGCATATCATTTATGAATGAGATAGGGAAAATGTGTGAGGCAACTGGTGCAGATGTGACTAAAGTGCGGCAGGGTATTGGGATGGACAGCCGCATTGGTATGGCATTCTTATATGCTGGTCTAGGGTATGGAGGCTCCTGCTTTCCCAAAGATGTGAAAGCCTTAATTAAGACTTTTGAGAGTATCGGCATTCCATCTGCATTATTATCGGCTATCGAAAATATTAATCTAAATCAGCGCACAATATTTCTAGAGAAAATCTATAAGCATTTTGAGAATTCCTTGCAAGGGAAAACCATTGCTGTTTGGGGATTGGCATTTAAACCAAATACTGATGATGTACGTGAGGCACCTGCTATTACGATTATCGAAGAGTTGGTTAAAAGAGGAGTAAGGATTAAAGTCTATGATCCCCAGGCTGTTAAGACAGCAAGACAGCTTTTAGGAAAAGATAATGACAAAATACAATATGAAAAAAATCAATATGATGTATTAGCAGATGCAGATGCTTTGCTTATCATAACAGAATGGAATAGTTTCAAAAGACCAGATTTTGATAAAATAAAATCACTATTAAAAACGCCAGTCATTTTTGATGGCAGGAATTTATATGAACCATTATTGATGAAAAATAGTGGCTTTACATATTATTCAATAGGGAGATAAGGCTATGATAAAGATATCGGCAGTTATACCAGCGTATAATGCTGAAAAATATATTGAAGAAACAATAACTAGCTTGATTAGACAAACCTATCGATTACATGAAATTCTTGTAATCGACGATAAAAGCAGTGACAATACAGTAAATATAGTAGAAAGATTAAGGGCAGCATCTAGCGTTCCGATTAAACTAATTTGTCAAGAAACAAACCAGGGGGTGTCATCTGCGCGTAATCGTGGCATTATGGCATCAGGGGGGGATTGGATTCTTTTCATGGATGCAGATGACATTGCTGTGGCTGGATTGGCGCAGGCTGAAGTAGCTTATCTACTAATGTTACAAAAACAATTGACAGATCATTGGGTAGTGGTGTATCCTGCATATTCTCAGATTAACGCGGGTGGAGAGGATATATCTGGTATTATGCGAGGGCAGCAGCTGACTTCTTGTAATTCGTTTGGTAGTGAACTCGTACGGAATCAGCTGATAACGCCATCTGGAGTTTTGGTAAATAAAGAGGCAATGTTGGAAGTAGGCAATTTTAAGATTGGCCTAAGGCATCAAATAGAAGATTGGTATTTATGGCTGCAGCTTGCACAGCGAGGTGGCGGTTTTGCATATGTAGATGAGCCTTTAGTCAAAGTTAGAAGACATAATGATAATGCTACTAAAAGTATGACCAAGGCATTAGGTGCTGAGGTGGAAGTACTTGCATTTTACGAGTTAGCTGTTATAAAACAGGCTATTTTTTCCAGAAATTTATCTTCATTAAATAATGTAGTTGATTATGTAAGTATTTTATTTAAATTAGGGGAGTGGGATTTAGGTTATAAGGAATTAAGCAAAACTGATGATACCCATGCTTCCGTATTATTTTTACAAGGCTTACATTGTTTGAAAAAGGATCAGATCATTCAGGCGAAAGATTATCTAGAGAGAGCAGTGAAGGGAAATCGACAAAATGGCGCGGCTTTAAATAACTTAGGGGTCGCATATGCGGTACTGGGCAATATAGATGCTGCTCAAGAGTGTTTGCAAGACGCATTGCAGAAATTTCCTGGATATATTGATGCGAAGAAGAATTTACAACTAATAGATGAAAAAATTAGTTATCAGGTACAAAATTTTAACATTACCTCGCGAGAATTAAGACCTGTTTTGTTAAGCTATTCTGAGTAAAGATGGAGAGTTAGGATAATGAAAAAAATATTAGTAACAGGTGGAGCAGGTTTTATTGGCTCCCATTTGTGCCGAAAATTAGTTAATGATGGGCATGAAGTCATTTGTCTGGATAATTTTTTTACTGGCAGCAAGACAAACATACAAGATTTAATAGGAAAGCCCAATTTTGATGTAATTCGGCAAGATGTTACCCAGCCAGTCAAGTTTAAGGTAGATGAAATTTATAATCTTGCTTGTCCAGCCAGCCCTGTACATTATCAGCATGACCCTATTGCCACCATGAAAACAAGTGTATTAGGTGCTATCAATATGTTGGAACTGGCTCAGGACAATGGTGCGAAGATATTACAGGCATCTACCTCGGAAGTATATGGAGATCCTTTAGTGCATCCTCAGTTAGAAAATTACTGGGGAAACGTAAATCCTATTGGCATTCGAAGTTGTTATGATGAGGGGAAGCGTGCAGCAGAAACATTGTTTTTTGATTATCACCGCAAGTATGCAATGCCAATTAAAATAATACGTATTTTTAATACCTACGGGACCGCAATGCACCCCAACGACGGAAGAGTAGTTAGTAATTTTATTGTTCAGGCCTTAAACGGCCATGATTTAACCATATATGGCGATGGTCAGCAAACACGTTCTTTTTGTTATGTAGATGATTTGGTTGCTGGCATGATGAAAATGATGAATAGCGATAATAACTTTATTGGACCTGTCAACTTAGGGAATCCAGGAGAGTTCACTATGCTGGAATTAGCTGAAATGGTAAAGGCGATGACACAGAGCCAGTCATCAATTATATTTAAACCACTTCCTGCAGATGATCCGAAACAAAGAAAACCAGATATCACTTTGGCACAACAGAAACTTGGATGGATGCCAAGGATATCATTAAAAGAAGGATTGGCAAAGACGATACAGTATTTTAGTAACTTGGAGGGTCTTTAAAATGAAACAAAAAATCATTGACATTATTCTTCACGAAGTAAGTGAATTAAATGAGCAGTTGGACAATAAAGTTGCTATAGAAAACGGTGAAAATGCGGGCTTATATGGTTTAACAGGCGTTCTCGAT
>Ga0316613_10000755_pt1 | contig 23980 bp, 18 predicted proteins | sample OWC_soil_day10_C_2_FD_207647 | JGI IMG/M metagenome (GOLD analysis project Ga0316613, IMG submission 207647) | Wetland soil microbial communities from Old Woman Creek delta, Ohio, United States - OWC_soil_day10_CT_b | ecosystem: Environmental > Terrestrial > Soil > Wetlands | place: USA: Ohio...
CCTCTTAGTCTCCGTTCGCTCAGGCGCCGTATTCTCTATGCCTGGTATGATGGATACCATTTTAAACCTTGGCTTAAACGAAAAAACAGTACAAGCTGTAGCTAAAAATACCAATAATTTGATCTTCGCTTATGATTCCTATCGTCGTTTTATCCAAATGTTTGGCGATGTCGTCTTGGAAATTCACAAACATGATTTTGAGCAGCTCTTGACGCAGCACAAAAAGAAACAGGGCGTTACCTATGATCAGGAAATGTCTGCCGAAACTTTGCGTGCCGTCATTGATAGTTATAAAGAGCTGGTTCTAGAACGGACAGGCTCCGTCTTCCCTGAAGATCCAATAGAACAATTATTCCTATCTATTGAAGCTGTATTTCGTTCCTGGAATAATGACCGCGCCTTCATATATCGAAATCTAAATAAGATTGATCATGAATTAGGCACAGCAGTTAATATTCAATCCATGGTATTTGGAAATATGGGTAACGACTGTGGTACAGGCGTGGCCTTTACCAGAAATCCTTCAACTGGTGAAAATCTGCTATACGGAGAATATTTGACAAACGCTCAAGGTGAAGACGTAGTGGCCGGTATCCGCACGCCCCAACCTATTGCAAAATTGCAAGATGAAATGCCTAAGATCTATGCTCAATTTGCTCAAACAGCTGCCATTCTGGAAAAACATTATAAAAATGTACAGGATATTGAATTTACCATCGAAAAAGGAACTTTATATATATTACAGACCAGAAATGGGAAACGTACGGCTCAAGCTGGTATCAAAATTGCTCACGATTTAGCTGCGGAAGGCTTGATCAGCAAGCAAGAAGCCTTGCTACTAATCGAACCGGCTCAACTAGACCAATTGCTTCACCGCCAAATTGACCCCAACGCCAAACTTGATATCGCGGCTACCGGCTTACCCGCCTCTCCTGGTGCTGCCTCAGGTACCGTAGTTTTTGATGCCAACCATGCCGAGCAACTCGGCAAAAAAGGACAAAAAGTTATGTTAGTACGTACAGAAACGACCCCTGATGATATCCATGGCATTATTGCCGCTCAAGGTATTTTAACCAGTCGAGGCGGCATGACCAGCCATGCGGCTGTAGTTGCTCGCGGCATGGGAAAACCTTGTGTATGCGGCTGCGAGGCAATAAAAATAAACTATCATACTAAAACTTTTACAATTGGACAAACCATCATTAAAGAGGGCGATCTCATCTCCATTGACGGCACTACTGGTCGAGTCATTTTAGGTATCGTACCCATGAAAGATCCTGAATTATCTGCTGAATATCTGAACCTATTAGGTTGGGCCGACGAGTATAAAAGGCTGGAAGTCAGAGCCAATGCTGACACTCCTGATGATGCCAAGAAAGCCTTAGAATTTGGCGCTACAGGCATTGGCTTGACCCGTACTGAACACATGTTTATGGGACAAGACCGACTGCCTTATGTACAGGATATGATTTTGGCAGAGAACTTTGAAGAACGCCAAACAGCACTCTCTCATCTCTTGCCAATGCAAGAAGGCGACTTTTATGGCATACTGAAAGTGATGGCAGGCTACCCAGTCTGCATTCGTCTCCTCGATCCTCCCCTACATGAGTTTCTGCCAAGTCTAGAAGAATTGCTCATTGAAACTACCACCCTCCAAATTTCCAAGGAAAATATGCCGCTGTTAGCACAAAAGGAAAGTCTGCTGCGCAAAGTTCGTGCACTCCACGAATCCAATCCTATGCTAGGGCACCGTGGCTGCCGCTTAGGTATTACCTTTCCCGAAATATATGAAATGCAAATACAAGCCATCTGCAATGCAGCTGCTCGCCTAGCAGTCGAAGGTTATAAAGTCTTACCTGAAATTGAAATTCCTCTTACAATCGATAAAACTGAAATGACTTTCTTTAAAGAAAAAATTGATTCTATTGCCAAAACTACCATGGACAAACATAAGGTAACCTTCCATTACACATCTGGCACCATGATTGAACTGCCTCGTGCAGCCCTCTTGTCTGGCGAATTGGCCGAAGTTGCCGAATTCTTTAGTTTCGGCACCAATGATCTAACCCAATCCTGCCTGGGCTTTAGCCGGGATGATGCTGAAGGTAAATTTCTTAATGATTATTTAGAGATGAAACTCTTAGCCGATAATCCTTTTATTACTCTTGATACAAAAGGGGTTGGCAAGCTAATGGAAATAGCTGTAGAGAATGGACGGAAAACAAGGCCCGGTATGCTAATTGGTATCTGTGGTGAACATGGCGGCGAAGCTCGTTCTATCAATTTCTGCCACCACATTGGTCTTGATTTTGTCAGCTGCTCTCCGTACCGCGTCCCCATTGCCCGTTTAGCCGCTGCCCAAGCTGCCATCAGCAAAGGCGAAAGCTACGGCACGAAATAAGAAAAAAACTAACATATCTTTTTTAACCACAGAGACACAGAGAAAATACAAAAATAAATACTGTCTAGTATAAGAGAAAAACCAGCGCAAAGCTTGCACTGGTTTTTCTCTTATGCTATTTCCACTTTTGTACAATTCGGTTAAGCTTTTTCCAATACTTATCCAGCTTATTCTGCAGCAACAGCCTTTCATGCCCCTGCCAGCCCATTAATAATCCGGCTTCTAAATGCAATGCCCTGCTGGATTTACCTCTTAATAAAGCTTTCAATAATAGTTTTGTACTATGAGCATCACTTATTACCCCCAAAGTATCCTGCAATTTTTCCAGCTGCAGGATCAGACGAGAGGTATCGCCAAGTACAGGTTGCATTACTTCCACTACATACTTTATTTTCTTAATCCCTAATCTCAGTTTGTGAGCTTCTTCAACATCCGTCCACTTCACTGTTTGTCCTTGTCTCTTCACTGTTTTAAGCCAACTAGACACATTACTGACAACATACTTTTCCACGTTGCTATTGCAGGTTATGAGTTGCTGCCAATCTTGGTCTAATAGTTCGGCCCATAAACCCAATAATATGGGCGTTGCCAGGCCAGCCCTACATTCATCTACTATTTTTACCGAGGCCTGGTTACGTTTTTCCATTAAAACTTCTCCCAGCCACACTTTACTATCCATGCCGACCACTTGATCATCTAGTAGTTGCTGCCAACTAGCATAGGCTACATCAAGTTCACGCACCTCAGCTAGTTTCTGTCCCAACTTCTTTAATTCATCCTGATACCAGGCATACTGCTTTATAATGGCCAAAGGTTCAGAAAACGCCAAAACAGACTGTAATCGCCGCAAGCGGATACGCAGTTCATGCACAATTTCTGGCTGCTGAGAATTCTCCAAAAAGGACTGCTGCGCTGCTAATACTTGGGCTATTAAATCCACCAATACAACACATAGTGCCTCACCTATCGGCCTAGCTTTATCCACCTGGGGCAAATGATTCTTCTTTGGCAGTTCAGCAGACAGGCCTGCTAACAAAAGGCCACGATAAAATTTACTCTTGGGCTCCGGCAATAAGGGATATTCTCTCGCCAAGCCAGCACCTAACATAAATAAAGCCTCAGGCTGGCCTGTTTTTAATTCCAACTCTATTTCTAAGATGAGTTCCGTCTTTTCACCTACAATAATAGCCCCTTTGTCAGCTGCCACTTCAATGGTACTGCCACCAGGCATAACCACATCCACTTTTCGCCGCTCAAAGGAAGTAATCAGTATGGGCTCTAGAATCTCATCACCCACGGCCTCCTGTAATCTTAGGCCAATTTCCATATCGGCAAAAGCTTGTACATCTGGCTCATTATGAGAAGCAATCAGATTCCATTCCTGTCGGGCATGCAACCCCCCCTTAGATGAACCACTATCCTTTACTGTAGCAACCCAATTCTCCCCCTCACGACGAAGACGATAGGCCAATTTTGCTTTCTGTAAAGCATGAGAAGGTGTATCAAAGTAACGAGCCTCTAACTGCTGAGTAATCTCCGATCCAGGTACCGTTACCGTGACTAGTGCCTCTGCTGTCATGATCTGTTCCCAAACCCTCTCATCTGTACAGCAAAGTTTTAATTCCGTTTCTATATGCTTAGACAATAGTTATCACCATCCTACTAACATCGTCATTTATACTTTCCACCTCAGGGTATAACATGCATGCTGCATTGTCAATATATTCGGGAATGGAGTTTACCCGGCTAAAAAAAACGCCTCAAAATCAGCGGACTGCCGACTTTGAGGCGTTTTTTTAAAATCCCGTAGAATCTTGAGGTATTTCTAAAAATTCCACACCAGGATTACGTTCACTTACCCAGCGAATGGCCCATTCATTACTCAACAAAAGCACCGGGCGGTCTTTGATATCACGAATCATCATACCACTGTCAATACTCTTCATAGACTTAATCGTTTTTTCATCGCCGACCAACCAGCGAGCTACACTAAAGGATAAGCGATCCATGAGCAGTTCTACACCATACTCATTTTTTAAACGATATTCTAACACTTCAAATTGTAATGAACCAACCACACCAATAATAAAGGTCTCTGATGCAAACTCGCTCTGACGGAAGACCTGAACAGCACCTTCCTGTGTCAATTGGGTCATACCTTTGACAAACTGCTTGCGTTTCATAGTATCTTTAGGCTGTACTTTGGCAAACTGTTCTGGTGGAAATACAGGGAAATCCTGAAAGGTAAACTTTGCGCCTTCTGGGCACAACGTATCGCCAATACCAAAAATACCAGGGTCAAACAGCCCAATAATATCACCAGGATAAGCCTCATCAATAATCGTTCGCTCCTGTGCCAAAAACTGCTGTGGCTGAGACAGCTTAATCACCTTGCCTGACTGAGCATGATATACGGACATACCTCTGGTAAATTTACCCGAACAAATACGAATAAAAGCCAAGCGATCACGATGAGCAGGATTCATGTTTGCCTGAATCTTAAAAACAAAAGCGGAAAACGCCTCACTTGCAGGATTGATTTCTCCTTCACTTGATACCCTTGGTACAGGGGCAGGTGCCAGCTTCAAAAATTCTTCTAAAAAGGGACGTACCCCAAAATTGGTCATAGCACTACCAAAAAACATGGGGGTAAGCTCTCCAGCTGCTACTAGATCATAATCAAAGGCATCACCAGCCATATCCAAGAGTTCGATGTCCTCACATAGCGCTGCATGCACACTCTCCCCTAAAAGCTCACGAAAAGCAGGGTCACTTACACTCCCCATAGTAGAAGGCAATACTGATTGGCCGTGGGCACTATCTTTGGCAAACAACTCTACTTGTGCTTGCTGACGATTATAGACCCCAACATAGCTGCCGTGTATTCCTACAGGCCAATTCATGGGATACGCTCGTATCCCCAAAACCTGTTCAATTTCTTCCATTAACTCAAAGGGATTCTTGCCAAAGCGATCTAGTTTATTGACAAACGTAAATACAGGAATACCCCTCTGTCGGCATACATGAAATAGTTTTTTCGTTTGATCCTCTACCCCTTTGGCCACATCAATCAGCATTACAGCACTATCGGCTGCCATAAGTGTCCGATAAGTATCTTCACTGAAATCTTGGTGACCAGGTGTATCCAAGATGTTAACTCGATATCCATCATAATCAAACTGCAATACACTAGAGGTTACAGAAATACCTCTTTGTTTTTCAATCTCCATCCAGTCGGAAACGGCATGTTTGGCCGCCTTACGAGATTTTACCGAACCTGCCAGGCGAATGGCACCACCGTATAATAATAACTTTTCAGTCAACGTAGTTTTCCCAGCATCCGGATGGGAGATAATGGCGAATGTCCGCCGTTTATTAATCGTCAATTTTAAATCTTCCATTATATCGTAAAAAACCCCCTACACTCATAACCTAAACTATACAAATTTACTCTTCTATTACTATATGGTTACCTATCTAAAATGTCAAATATTATCCTACCATATACTCTTATTTCTTATTCTTTTTTCAAAAAAGTTTCACGCCTTTTTTGGGTCATTGCGAGCATAGCGAAGCAATCCCCTAGCAAGCAGAGATTGCTTCGCTATGCTCGCAATGACAGATTGTCCGCTAAATATAAGCAAACCACAGAGGTACAGAGAACACAGAGAGATTTTGGCTCTACAAATTAGACCAAAATAAGGACTGCCAATAATCTGGCAGCCCATATATTCTTTTATATTTATGCTTCTTTCACAACTTGGTGTCTATTTACTTTATCGCCTTTAAGTATATCTGATGTCTGATTGTAAACAAAGTCAGTATTTAGAGCCTTAACAAAACTAGCAAACCATTTTTGATAGCATTCTTTCATAAAAGTTTTATCTACGCCGGCTTTAACCCAGTTCCGTTCTTGCAGGCAAACTTCGCCCTCCCAGATTACTTTATCCGCCTCATTTACAGTCACCACATCATTTTGATCACAAGGCATACCATTTAATAAGTAATCATTTACTGCTTGATAGATACCGTTTGCAGTTTCACCATCATATTTTCCCTGAACCTTTGCATGTTCACCACATACCTTGCCATGCTCAGCAAAAGCGTCTAACACTATATTTTGAGCTGTACCGCCACAAGTGTCGATTAATTCTTTAATAAAAGCAGCTTCGCGCGTTTCTGCAATGGTAATCTGACGCTGCAGCCAGCCATGAATATTAGTATGATCAATTAATTCCCCAAGCTCTGTATCTGGCAGAGGTTCTCCATAAATTTGCCAAACCTGAGACTGAAGTTCTTCTGCTGTGGCGCCACACATTTCCTCAGCTTTTTGAAAAATAAGTTGTTCTCGTTCCGCTACCCGCCCTATTTTATGATATAACCAATAATGAATATGACCTAAAAATGCACTCATTATGAATTCCTCCTAAATTACCTTATTCAATCCTGCTAAAATCTCATTGATATCAAGACCATGAATACCTGCTGCTTTGCTTAGAGCTTCTCCCGTTGCCGACGGACATCCAAGACAACCCATGCCAAAAGAGCGGAATATGGAAATTGTTTGCGGGTAGACTCTGATAATATCACTTATCACGCTATCCTCCGTGATTTTATCGCCAAATACCAACGTCCCTTCTGTAAGGCCGCCTGCTACAGGAGCAATCTCTCGTCCTTCCAGCGATTGGGGCACTAAGGGTTCTGTCTTCTGGCTCACGCCTTGATAAAAAGCGGCTAACACATCGGCTCTAAACTTTTTAAAACCAATGCGGTCGATAAACTGCCCTACACGCTCAATATCAGCATTTTTTTGATAATATTGAACAATAACACCTACAATACGTATTACCTCATCATACTCCAAACCTTCAATTAATAGATTTGCCAGCCTTGGATGAGAACCAGCCGTACCACCTACATAAATATCCCAGCCAATATCAGTCCCCATGACACCAATATCTTTTACATGCACCTCAGAACAAGAATTTGCACAGCCAGCTACGCCAAATTTCATACGAGACGGCATTTCTTTCTTATGATAAAGCTTATCAAGTTCCATCCCTAGTTTAATACTATCCTGCTTGCCTCTTTTGCAAAAAACATTACCAGGACATATTTTTATACTACGTACACAATTGGCAAATCCCATAGCAGGCTGCATGCCTAATTCTTCCCAAATTTTATCAACATCCTCTGCCTTTAGACCCGTGATCATCACCCGCTGGGCCGATGTCAGCTTCATGACCCCATGATATTTCTCAGCTATATCAGCATATTTTCTCATTACGTCAGGCTTTATAAAACCTCCAGGCAAATGGGGCGTTATTGCATAAGTACGATTACCATTATTAATCTTTTGTAGATTAGCACCTTTAGGTAACATTGTGCCACCTCCTCAATTATTATCTTTATCATACCCGATAGTTAGAATCTTATCTGTGATCTATATCAAGTTTCTTTTAAAAAATATACTTATTCATATTAAAATTCCTGCCCGCGATAGTGAATTTATGATCTCAGATAGCGTAAAAAGAACACTAACGCGCCCTCTGTTATTTCCTGCGCAGACTAGCAAAAACTTAATAAATTTATAATAGAAAAAAATGCTCATATGGGTTATATCCCATACAAGCATTCTCTTATTTACTATATAGAGAATCTAGATATTTTCTTCTGCAGCTGTCCCACCATATCATGCAGCTCATTCATGCAAACTCCTACTTCGTTCATATGAAGTATCTGCTTCTCTGTGACTGAATGAACCTCTTCAGTAATAGCAGAAGTTTCCTGTGAACCTGCTGATATATTACTAAATACAGTCACAATTTCGTCGCTTTTCCCGCTCATAACCGCAAATTGGTTCTGGATTTCAGACATTTTATCCGTAAGAGCCTCAACGGCCACGGCGATTTCCTCGAAGATTGTCCAAGTTGCATTAACCGTTTCTTCTTGATCACTCACGACCTGTTCAGCTTTTTCTATCGAAACCACAGCAACTTTTGACTGCTGCTGAACATCTTGAATCAGTCCCTTAATATCCTTAACGGCACTACCAGATTGTTCCGCTAACTTTCTAACCTCGTCAGCTACTACAGCGAATCCCCGGCCCTGATCACCCGCCCGCGCCGCTTCTATAGATGCATTTAACGCCAGTAAATTAGTTTGTGCCGCAATCTGATCTATGACCGTAGTAATAGAGCCAATCTGCCCGATCATATCATTTACTTTCCGTACCACACTGTCAACTTCCTGAGAAGCCTGCCTACTTTCTGTCATTTTTTCAGTTAAAGAACAAATAATCCCTGCCACTTTGTCATTTAAACTACACATTTCTCCATAACTTTGACTCATCTCATCTGTGTAAACTTGCACCGTCTTAACATGATCAGCAAGTTCATGCATACGATCCACACCAGACTCCATCTCTTGTGATTGATTCACAGATACACTAGCAATCTGACCGATAGATAATCCTACCTCTTTAATAGAATGACTGGTTTTTTCCGTAACTGTTTTCATTTTATTGGAATTTGTTTCAACACCTTGGGTGACCTGCTGCACCTGACCCAGCAAGGTTACCATATTCTTTTGCATGTTCGCCATAGCAGTAAATAAATTACCTAATTCATCCGAACGCGCACTAAACTGCTGTACCAATTTTTCCTTAAAGTTACCAGCTCCTAATTCATTAATATGTTCAACAGCTGCAATCAGGGGCCGTGCGAAATGATTGGAAATAAAAATTGCTATAACAAGTACCAACAGTATCGACAACAACGCTACTGCTGCAATTACATTACGAACGTTACCTACACTATTCAGTAGTTCAGACTTTTCTATTAGAATTGCGACTTGAGCTCCGTCTCTAGTTGTTCCATTCATAAACTCTTCCCGAGTTGGCTCTCTTAGCGTCATATGGAGAAAAAAACTTATCAGTACTAAAGGAACTAGTATTACCCCAATAAAAGCTGCAATTAGCCGATTTCTCATGCCCCAGAAACCTTGTCTATCCACTTTTATACGCCCTCTTCCTTTATCGTAGTACAACCACTAGAAAACCAGCTATAAAAATTTTTTAACAATTCAATTAATTATATACATTTCTTTTTATTTTTTGTGTCGAAATAAGGTCATAAACAACAATTTCTTTATAAAAAACAACATAAAATTACGATACCAACATATACTAAAATAATAGTTGATTTGCATAATTTTCACTCCCCTGATAACACAACTTTTCGATTTTGCTCCTGTTTTTCCTATTCTATGTTATGTAAAGTATTCTTACTATGTAGATTTGTATTTTTACTGTTGACATATTCTAAATTTGCATTATAATAAATCTTACAATAAGTTTACAACTTTACACTTTTAAAAGTGATGACGGAGAAAGAGAAGTACCCCTATGTTTCAGAGAGCCGGGTAAGGTGCGAGCCGGTAACATATGTATATTCTGAGTCACTCCCGAACTGCAACGCTGAAAATAATAGTAAGCCGCGCCGGAATCAGTTCTTCTAGAACGCAGCCGTTACCATGCTAGGGTTTATTTATAGACCTGATGAGACGTATTTGTATTTTCTGCAAATACAACAAGGGTGGTACCGCGAGAGAACCTCTTGCCCCTTTTTAGGATGGCAGTGGGTTTATTTTTTTTACCAAAATAAAGGAGGCTATTATTATGCATAGTAACATTGTAAAAAAAGGTTCAACTAGAGCAGCCCATCGTTCGTTATTTTATGCCATGGGGTATGACCAGGATGACTTGAGCAAGCCCCTCATCGGAATCGTCAATTCTTTCAACGAAATTATTCCTGGACACGGACACCTAAAAGAGATTGTACAGGCTGCTAAGCTCGGAGTTGCTGCAGCTGGCGGGACACCGATGGAATTTCCGGCTATTGGCATTTGTGATGGGATCGCCATGGGACATAAAGGCATGAAGTATCCTCTGCCCAGCCGTGAACTCATTGCCGACTCTATTGAAGCCGTGGCTGGAGGCCATGCTTTTGATGGATTAATCCTTGTTCCCAACTGTGACAAAATTGTACCTGCTATGCTTATGGCAGCTGCCAGAATCAATATTCCATGTGTAGTCGTTAGTGGCGGCCCTATGCTGGCAGGACGCTATCAAGGTAAAGATATTAGCGTTAGTACAATGTTTGAAGCTGCAGGAAAATTTGAAGCAGGAAAAATCAGTGCCGGAGAGCTTGACACCATGGAGAAATCAGCTTGCCCTGGCTGTGGTTCCTGTGCCGGACTTTTCACGGCGAATACTATGAACTGTTTAACCGAAGTACTCGGCATGGGACTTCCTGGCAACGGTACTATTCCTGCCGCCTATACAGGAGCACGAAAAACTCTTGCCAAAAAAGCGGGCGCTGTCATTATGAACTTAATCAAAAATAATATTAGGCCTCGGGATATCATGACAAGTAAAGCCTTTGAAAATGCCATTGCCGTAGATATGGGAATAGGCGGTTCATCTAATACGGTTTTACACCTGACAGCGATTGCCCATGAAGCTGAAATTTCATTGCCCCTTGCCCTTTTTGAAGAAATCAGTGCCAAAACTCCTTACATTACCAAGTTGAGTCCTAGCGGTACACATCACATGCAGGACCTAAACGAGGCCGGCGGCATTAATGCAGTCATGAAAGAACTTGCCAAAGCGGGTGTCATCCATACCGATGCTCTGACAATAACAGGCGCTTTATCAGATCGTCTTGGCAATGCTGAAATTACCCGTACGGATATCATCCATACCATCGAAAATCCTTATCGGAAAACTGGCGGTATCGCTGTTCTTGCCGGCAATCTAGCTCCCGACAATGCTATTGTAAAAGAAAGTGCTGTAAAGGAAGACATGCTGGTTTTTGAAGGTCCTGCCCATGTTTTTAATTCAGAAGAAGAAGTTATTGAAGCTCTATTGGCAAAACAAGTAAAAGATGGCGAAGTAGTGATTATCCGCTATGAAGGACCCAAAGGCGGTCCAGGCATGAAAGAAATGCTAAATCCAACTGCCATTATTACTGGCATGGGATTAAAGGTAGCACTACTCACTGACGGACGTTTCAGCGGCGCTACTCAGGGAGCCTGTATCGGTCATGTCTCGCCAGAAGCTATGGAGGGAGGCCCCATTGCCCTGGTTGAGAATGGTGATGTGATTTCTATTAATATTCCCAAGCGCACTCTAGTCTTGAACGTTAGTGATGAAGAAATGGCTAAACGCCGTCAAAATTGGGTACAGCCTGAACCCAAAATTAAAACAGGTTACCTTTCCCGCTATGCCCGTCTCGTCACCTCAGCCAATAAGGGTGCCGTATTACAATAAAGGAGGCCAATTGTATGGCATTTATCGAAAAACTAGCAAAAATCATTACGCAATATTTCCCTCTATGGGTTATTGTTTTCGCCGCAGCTGCATTCTTTCAGCCAGCCCCCTTTAAACCCCTGGGCATCTACATCCCCTATCTGTTGGGACTCATTATGCTAGGTATGGGACTTACCATGTCACTAAATGACTTTAAATTAGTACTCACCCGCCCCAAGGATGTCTTATTTGGTATCCTACTGCGCTATCTGATTATGCCTACCGTTGCCTTTGGTGTAGCCAAATTACTCAACCTGCCGCCAGCCTTGGCGGCTGGGTTGATTCTGGTAGGGGCCTGTCCCAGCGGTACCGCTTCCAATGTTATGACCTTCATCGCTAAAGGGGACACAGCTTTATCCGTCACAGTGTCCAGCTTTAATACGATCTTAGCTCCTATTCTTACCCCTTTTATCTTCTTATATCTGGCCGGAACCATGATTCCAATTCAAGCCGGAGCTTTATTAACCGACATTTTGAAGATTGTTCTGTTACCCATACTTATCGGTATTATCTTACGTATGTTAGCCTCCTCTGTTGTCGATACCTTCAGCAAAGCAATTCCTGCTGTCTCCGTGGTAGCCATCATTATGATTATTGCAGCCGTTGTAGCTCTTAACGCTGCTAAGCTGGTAACAGTAGCAGGAATCGCATTTTTAGCTGTTATCCTCCACAACGCCATTGGCCTTTTCCTTGGTTATGGAGCCTCTAAAGGCGTGGGCATGAGCGAAAGTAAGGCCAGGGCCATTTCTTTTGAAATCGGCATGGAAAATTCCGGTCTTGCCGTGGCCTTAGCCATGGCACACCTTGATCCCATGGCAGCCATTCCCGGTGCGATTTTCAGCGTATGGCACAACTTCAGCGGCAGCCTGCTGGCAGGCTTCTGGAGTAATCGCAAGCTGAATGAGAGCACTAAACGCCACTTATCCTTTAGAAGTTAACTCTTTTATCTGTCATTGCGAACGATAGCGAAGCAATCTCCTAACAGAAGAGGATTGCTTCACTAGCCGTTCGCAATGACATGACTTTTTCATTTTACAAGTGTAAGTCACCACTCTTCTTTATTTCACACCATTTATCATATTGTCAGAAACACTAGATAATTCTCCAGCCATAGCAGCCAAGCCTTGACTGGCCTTTGCCATATTTTGAATAGAGCTTGCTTGGCTTAGGACTGTATTATCAATAGTCACGACTTTTTTATTCATAGTTTCAATAGAAACCTGAGTCTTTTTCAAAGAAGAATTAATGTCCTTTACCGACTCAGCACTTACCGTAGCCAGTTTACGAATTTCTTCGGCAACCACACTAAAACCTCTGCCAGCTTCTCCTACACGGGCTGCTTCAATGGCAGCATTAAGTCCCAGCAGGTTTGTCTGATTAGATATGTTTTTTATAAAATCCACAATCTCATCCGTTTGCTTAATAGTAGCGGCCAATTCCTTACTCAAATTACCCAGATCATTACAAATGGCCGATAATTCATTAGCACCTGTTGCTAAAGCATCCATGCTGGCAGTAAATTCATCAGAAGAATCCGCCAAAGTTCCCGCTATGGTATGAACCTTTTCCTGATTAATAACGGCCTGAGTTGTGATCAGACAACCAATTGCCTTATCACCCTCCTTGATTGGAAGTGCGCAGGCAATGTAGGGAATATCAAAGGCTGACTGTTCACGGGATATCATACGGACAATGCGTTTCCCCGTCTCAATACATTGTTCGCAGACTTGTCCTTTCATAGGTTCTCCTGGCCTAACACCTAAGTCAAAACTCTTACCCGGTACATAAGCTGTATACATACCATCCTTAATAACTGAAACACCGACATCTTCCACAAATATTTCATTAATGTAAGGCGCCAGTTCTGTGAACATCCTTACGATTTCCTGTCCCGAAAGATTTGACACTAGCTTTCACCTCACTGTTTATATTTCCTTCAGACCAAGCCGCTCTCGACTTCCTTTATAGCAAAAGGAGATCAGAGCGGCTTGGTTATTTTGTATTAATGATCTGCTTCGAAATCCTTCTTGTATTTATCTAGAAATCCAGTATTAAAGTCTCCTTTAATAAACATCTCATGATTGAGTAATGTCTGATGGAAGGGAATCGTTGTATGAATTCCCTCAATAACAAACTCCCCTAATACTCGCTTCATTCTTTGAATGGCATCTTGGCGATTTTTCCCCCAGACAATGACTTTGGTTACCATGGAATCATAAAAAGGGGAAATCTCATATCCAGGATATACAGCACTATCAATTCGTACTCCAAACCCTCCTGGCGCCAGATATTTTTCCACCCGACCGGGTGATGGCATAAACTGATTGGCTGGATTTTCAGCATTAATCCGGCATTCTATCGCCCAGCCATTGATCGTTACATCTTCTTGGCTAAAGGAAAGAACACTGCCTGAAGCGACAGCAATCTGCTCTTGAATTAAATCAATACCTGTAATAGCTTCCGTAACCCCATGTTCTACTTGTATGCGAGTATTCATCTCCATAAAATAAAACTGACCATGTTTATCTAACAAAAATTCTACCGTCCCTGCTCCATGATAATTCACTGCCTTAGCTGCCATTACGGCGGCCCCGCCCATCTTTTCCCGCAATGCTTGATCAAGAGCAGGCGAAGGTGCTTCTTCCACCAGTTTCTGATGCCGACGCTGAATAGAACAATCCCGCTCACCAAGATATACCACATTGCCATGTTTATCAGCCATAAGCTGAATTTCCACATGCCTAGGCTCTTCTAAATATTTTTCCAGATATACGCCGGCATTGCCAAAGGTAATCTCTGCTTCTTTTTGGGCCTGACGAATGGCTTTAATTAATGCTTCCTCATTTTCCGCCACCCGCATTCCTTTGCCGCCACCGCCAGCCGTTGCTTTTACAATGACAGGATAACCAATTTTTTTAGCTATCTTGATGGCTGCCTTCACATCCTCAATGATTCCATCGGTACCAGGAACAATGGGGACACCTGCACCTTGCATAGTTTTCCTGGCAACCGCTTTCGCTCCCATTTTGCGAATAGCATCTGCATCCGGACCGATAAATGCAATATGATAGCTGTTACAAATCTCAGCAAACTCCGCATTTTCTGCCAAAAAGCCATAACCAGGATGAATGGCATCCGCCTGGGTAATCTTAGCTACACTTAACAAACTGCTTATCTTTAAATAGCTGTCTTTCGACGCAGCAGGTCCAATACAATAGGCTTCATCCGCTAAACTTACATGTAATGCTTGCTTATCTGCTTCTGAATACACAGCAACTGTTGCAATTCCCATTTCACGGCAAGCCCTGATAATTCTCACCGCGATTTCGCCTCGATTGGCAATCATTACTTTTTTAAACATTCTTTCTTCCCCTTTAGCATGATCCCGCTTCCCTCGTCCTTACCAGATTCTTACTCTGATTTAACCAGAAAGAGAGGCGCTCCATATTCAACAAACTCTCCATCCTTAAACAAGATCTCCACAATTTCCCCATTGACTCCTGCTTCGACTTCATTAAAGAGCTTCATAGCTTCGAGTACACACACCACTGTACTCGAATTGACTTGCTGACCAATTTTTACAAATGGATCTGCACCTGGTTCGGGAGCAGAATAAAATGTACCTACGGTGGGAGATATAATCTTTTGCAGACTGCTGTCTTCATGCCCTTCAAGAATCTTTACAGATTCTTGTTTTTCCTCCACAGTAGATTGCTGTGAAACAGTCTCTTTAACACAATCAGGCTCTGAGGAGAGTGTATTTTTCTGCGAAAACACAGCATATTTCCCAATAACAATCTGGGTATCGTTCTGATCCAATTCAAAATGCTGTATAGAAGACTGGTCCACCATTCTTATAATCTCTTTTATTTCATCAAATGTAAGCATGACTCTCACTCCTCGTATTCATACCATAACCTAATCTCAATTACAGGAGACAAAGGCTATAAAAATTTCAAGCGAATTGCGGTTTCTAACTCTTGAATATAATTTTCCCTTGCAATGTAAAGCCTTTCTGCTTCTTCCAATTCAATCTCTTGAAACCGAATGGCAGCTCCTGGCCTAACTTGGGCAAGGATAGGAACATCGACGAGAGCCACCTGCCCAATCTTAGGATATCCGCCTACGGTTTGTCGATCTGCTAATAATATAATAGGATTTCCATCTGGCGGTACCTGAATAGTCCCCAGAGCCACAGCTTCAGAAATCATTTCCAAAGGCTCTTCTAATTGTAAAGTTACCCCTGACAAACGATATCCCATTCTATCGGATTGAGTAGCAACCTGAAAGGAATCGTTAAGCAATTGACTTTTACTTTCTGAAGTAAAATATTTAAATTGAAGGCCTCGAGTAATTCGAATCGTAGTGAGGCACAAAGTCTGGGGAATCGGTTTTCTGCCGGCGTACCAGGATGCTGGCACGAAGGATTCCGGTGATTTTTTTCTTTTGAAATATTCCACCCGTTCCAGAGAAGCTCCTTCGGGTGACTTTACTTCCAGCACATCCCCTCGCTGCAAGGCCCGCCCCTGGAAGCCTCCAATTCCGGCTCGTAAGTAAGTACTTTTACTGCCCATTACTTCCAAAATATCATAGCCTCCTGCAATGGCTAAATAAGAGCGGCAGCCTGATTTACAAGCCCCAAATTGCAGTACACTTCCTTTTTTTATATAAACAGGTCTCCACATAGGAACCGTTTTTCCATTGACGGTAGGTGATAAATTCCCGCCAGTGATGGCTAATAGGCTATCTTTTTCTATTTGCAGAGAAGGCCCCAATAAAGCCATCTCCAATGCCCCTTCTCCCTCTTGGTTGCCAACCAAAAGATTGGCAATACGCAGGGAATAGGTGTCCATCGCACCACTAACAATAACTCCATGTTTCTGGTATCCATATCTCCCTAAATCCTGCATGCTTGTCAGAAGACCTGGCTGAAGAACTTTTATACTCATATACGTTCCCTCTTATATTCCTCATATTCTTGCGGGGAAATAGGATAAAAGCGTATCCGATCTCCTGCTTGAAGAAGACTAGGAGAATTTTCATTCGGACAGAAAAGTTCCAATGGAGTACGGCCAATTAACTGCCAGCCTCCTGGTGTTGGAATGGGATAAACACCGGTTTGCATACCTGCAATACCTACAGACCCTGCCGAAATGGACATACGCGGCGACTGACGCCTTGGGGTAGAAATCTTCTCCGACATACCACCTAAATAAGGAAATCCTGGAGCAAAACCAATCATGTATACCAGATAATCGCCCTTACTATGAATTTCGATCACTTCATCTATAGTAAGTTTGTTATATTCTGCTACATATGCTAAATCAGGTCCAAGCTCCCCACCATAACAGACTGGGATTTCAACGACTCTTGATTTCTGACCATCTCCAGCCCTAAGCTCTGTAACAATTTTCTGCAGTATTACAGAAATGATCCGATAAGAAGGTTCTTCTTTTAATTCTACATGATCCTGATGTAATTGCTTCACCATAAGAGAGTCATAAAATACCGTAACACTGGAGAAGGCAGATACATACTCCATCATCCCTGGCACGGAATGGCGATCAAGGTACTCTGTAAATGCTTTTACTTTTCGGTGTGTGTCAGGATGAATTCCTCCACCAAATTCAACTAAAACAGCCGATTCTCCTAGGGGAAGCATCATAGCACTACATTCCATATTGCTAGTCATTAGATGCAAGTTTATCACCTCTATCCTTATACCAAAAACTTTCTATTCATTGCATCTTTAGAAAACACTATACTGTTCATCCAATACATCAGCAATAAACATATGCCCAGGAGCATGAGTAATCATCAGTTCTGGTTTCACTTCCATCGCTATGGCTTGGGGAGTAGCGCCACATGCCCAGAAAACGGGAACCTCCCCTTCTTTAATTGTGACCTGATCACCAAAATCAGGTTTATTAATATCTTTGATACCAATCCTTGCCGGATTGCCAATCTGAATAGGTGCTCCATGAACCGCAGGAAAACGGGAAGTAATCTGAACCGCACGAACCACATCCTTCTCAGGAATAGGGCGCATACTGACAACCATAGGTCCTTCAAATCGACCTGCTTTTACACAAGGAATAGTAGTCTTATACATTGCCACATTACAATTTTCTTCAATATGACGAACAGGAATCCCATTATTCATCAAGGGATGCTCAAATGTAAAACTGCACCCAATCAGAAAGGCAACCATATCGTCTTCCCAATATTTCATGATATCCGTTACTTCTTCCGTTAATTCTCCAGATCGATAGATCCGGTATTTGGGAATATCCGTTCTTATATCAGCCCCAGGTGCGATCAGCCTTGGTATAGGAGAGCCTGGTTCTGTTACATCCAGTATCGGACAAGGTTTAGGATTTCTCTGACAAAATAGAAGAAATTCAAAAGCAAGATCCTTTTTTAAAATGGCTAAGTTTGCCTGCGTAAACCCCTTTGCCATGCCCGATGTTGGTTTTATCCACTCGTTTTTCCGAATCATGGCACGAATTTCTACTGGGCTCATGTTTGTAGTATCCTTCATTTTCTACACCCTCCCCTTAACTGTCTCGATTATTGAAACATTTTAGGCAACGTATTGATAAGAGTGAACCCACTCATATAGGCCATCATCACAACTACCAAACCGCCAAAAATCGTCATCCATAGAGGATGCTTGTAATCGCCAACAATTTTTTTCCGATACGCAGCAACCAATATTGTCGCTAATGTGATAGGAAGAATAAGACCATTCAGTGATCCAACAAGAACCAATATTTTAACAGGCTGACCCACTAAAGAGAACACTAAGGTTGATACTAAAATAAAACCAATTATGACGGCTTTTTCATGTTTTTCAATGCTGGTACTGAAGGTTTTAATAAAAGATACAGAGGTATAAGCAGCACCAATTACAGAGGTAATAGCAGCCGCCCACATGACTACACCAAATACTTTATAGCCGATATTCCCAGCTGCCAATTTAAATACAGATGCAGGTGGGTTTGCCGGATCAATCGTCAAGCCATGGGATACAACGCCAAGAGCTGCTAAAAATAATACAATACGCATAATTGAAGTAATCAAAATACCTGAAACAGAACTTTGTGTTACTTGCGGCAAAGCACTAACACCACGAATTCCTGCATCCAAGAGTCGATGCCCGCCGGCAAAAGTAATATATCCACCAACAGTACCACCGACAAGTGTAATAATTGCAAACATATCAATCTGGTCAGGAACAAAACTTTTAATGATCGCTTCTCCTACAGGTGGTGCTGAAGCAATAGCAATATATACAGTAAGACCGATCATGACAAACCCGGCAATCTGAGTAAATCGATCCATTGCTTTACCTGCTTCTTTAATCAGAAAAATAGCTATCGCAATAACGGCACTAATGATTGCACCTGCTATTGGTGTTACTCCAAACATAACATTCATACCTAGACCTGCGCCTCCGATATTGCCAATATTGAAAGCAAGACCTCCCAATACAATCAGGAATGCTACAAGATAACCAAGTCCCGGGAAAACCATATTAGCAATATCTTGCCCGCGTTTCTCCGAAACGGCGATGATCCGCCATACATTCATTTGGGCGCCAATATCTAGTAGTATCGACATCACAATCACAAAACCAAAACTTGCAGCCAATTTTTGCGTAAATACTGTGGTCTGAGTTAAAAAACCAGGTCCTATTGCAGAAGTTGCCATCAAAAATGCGGCGCCTAATAATAAGCTCAAATTGGATTGTGTCGCCACAGGTGATTTTTTCTCTTTATTTATTACCTTCTTATTTGTATCCATCTATATTCCCCCTATTTTTTCTCTTTATTTACAACCTACAGCCTGAAATTCAATTTGAGCTTTTCCAAGAAACTCTCGAATCTGACGGGCAAATTCTAAAGCATGAGCACCATCACCATGAATACAAACCGTATCTGCTTTTATGTCAATATCTTGTCCTTGCAGCGACAGCACTTTGCCTTCTTTGATCATGCGAACAACTTGAGAAACAGCCTGCACTTGGTCAATAATTAAGGCCCCTGGCTGACTTCTCGGCGTCAATGTTCCATCCATCTGATAGGTTCGATCCGCAAATACTTCATGGGCCGTTTTGAGGCCAATTTTCTCGCCGGCAAGAACTAACTCACTGCCAGAAAGTCCAAATAAAATAAGCTCTGGATCTACATTATATACAGCCTCTGCGATGGCCTCGGCAAGATCTTGCCGTTTTGCCGCCATATTATAGAGAGCACCATGGGGCTTTACATGCTGCATTCTTCCTCCAGCAGCTTTCACAAATCCATACAGTGCACCAATTTGGTATACAACCATTTCATAAGCCTCTTGAGGAGAAATTTCCATATTTCGTCTGCCAAAACCAACCAGATCAGGCAGTCCTGGATGAGCTCCTATCGCTACCTTATTTTTCAGCGCCAGTTTCACCGTGTTGTGCATCACACCAGGGTCACTGGCATGAAAACCACAGGCAATATTGGCCGACGTAAGGAAAGGTAAAACGCTCTCATCCATCCCCATCTTGTAAGCACCAAAACTTTCTCCCAAATCACAATTCAAATCCACCCGATGCATCGCAGTACCTCCTATTTGAATATAAAAAGGCGCTTCAAACAAAGAAAAACCTTTGTTTGAAGCGCCTTTGCTTCTAATTTAAAATATTTGTTTTTTTCAACTCACCTTACTTGTGATTCATCATATCACCACACTGTAAAGTTGTAAAATTGAAAAAAACAATAGAGCACTTCAATTTTATCGAAGGTGCATCAGGAGTAAGTATGATACTAGAAAATATAAAGAGTTATCCCTCTTTTTTGCATACATTCCGAATCTTGCTATACATTTCTCTTTCATCTCGTAAGGCTTGAACCGCCTCTTCCTCCGTACTGCAGATAAAACGGATACTATCACCTGGTCCTGTCTGTGCCATTTTGGCTAAATCCACCCGAATCACTGAACCCAGCTTAGCAAAACCTCGTGTAGTCTGATGATCAGCCGTCATAATAAAGGGCATGCCGTCAGCAGGTACTTGAATGGCCCCCAGCCATACAGCCTCTGATATGATATCCGCTTTACCAATATGTTTAACTTTAGGGCCTTTGAGCCGATAGCCCGTCCTATCCGATTGATCCGTTACTTTATACAAACTGCCAAAAAAAGTATCCAGAGCGCCTTGACTAAACATATCGTCTTGGGGACCCAGAATCACTCGCAGCTCGATTGGCCCTGTATATTGAGGAATATAGGGGGCCGTTAACACTCCTGGCTGCATTTTATAGTCACTGTCTTGACCGACATGCAAAACATCTCCCTGACGCAGCATCCGTCCTTCATAACCTCCTACTTTCAACGGAGTACAAGTCGACCGGCTTTCTAGTACCATAGGAACATCAAAGCCCCCGCGAATCGCCATATACGTGCGGTAACCACTGACCGCCGCAGAAAATCGAATTTCCCCTCTTCTGGGAATCAGAAAAGACGACCAATTTACGATAGGTATATTATTTAATAATCCCTGCATATCGCCTCCACAAACAGCCACCATCTGTTCCTCGTCGAATTTGAATGCAGCGCCCATACCAGTCATCTCAATCACCGAAGCGTTCATCTGGTTGCCAACCAGCAGATTGGCAACCTGGCAGGCATACTGGTCCATGGCGCCGGCAATAGGCATACCATAGGCCTGATAACCCCACCGGCCTTGATCCTGAATGGTTGTAAAAGAACCGGATTGCAGCGTCGTAATCACAATGTTTCACCTCTCATACAAATAAGTTACGTGCGGAATATAGGTACCAGCTTCTACTGCTCTGCGAATTTCAAAATAAACATCAATTGATATCTCTTCAAAAAGCAGATAATCACCTGCTGCGAATAAAAAGGAATCATCCCTCTTGAAATTAAACGCTTTGATCGGAGTACGTCCAATCAGCCACCATTCCCCCGAACTCTCAATGGGATAAAAACCCGTCTGATTGCCGCCTATACCTACTGATCCGCCTGGAATTCTATCCCGCGGCTTTTCCTGGCGGGGTACTGCGATTTGACTCGGCATCCCCCCCAGATAAGGAAATCCGGGAATAAAACCTAACATATAGATCAAATAAGGCTTTGATGTATGAAAGTCAATCACCTCCTGAGGCGATAAGCTGGCAAAACGCGCCACATATTCCAAGTCCGGTCCTAAAACGCCGCCATAACAAACAGGAACATGCACTACTCTTGGCGATAAACCTTCCACATCCTCCTGCTGAAGCTCACAAAGAATATCCTGAATAAAGCAGGATAGCTCCTGACGCGTAATCACCAAGGGATCAAAATAAACGGTTACCGACCGGTAGGTAGGCATCACTTCTAAGATCCCGTTTTTATTCTTCAAATGGAGCAGCCTAGTCAATTGCTGAACCTGCACATTGATTTGAGGCGAAATGACGGCACCAAACTCGATTACCAAGCCATGTTCACCAGCAACCAGCATCCTAACAGTATTTATCTGTTCATTCATTGCATTTTTCAACTCGCTTCCATTGATTTTTACTTTCTCATCAGACTAAGCACAAGAGCCATGTTATTATAAGCGTAGGTTAAATGCCAATGGCGGAGCGTTAATAATATGGCTCTTGCGCGGACTAGTAAAAAACCGTATATTCGTAAAAAGGGCTATAAATGCCTCGCATTCATAGCCCCATTGCTAAATTATAAATTACTGTAACACATCATTCTACGAAAAACAATGCCTACCAGCATTATTTTAATAATCGTTCTTGAACCAGCCTAATAAAGGCTTGTATGGCATGAGAAAGCCATTTGTCTTTATGATAGAGCAAATAAGCATTAGTCTGAAAAGCTGATCCATGCCACGGTAACATGACCAGTGTTCCTGCATCTAACTCTTTCTTTACAGCAGCCAGCGGCAATAAGGTGATTCCCAAACCATTTATAATCATTTGCTTAATGGTGGGAATATGACATATTTCTAAAATTGTTTTGGGAATTATCCCTGCCTTTGCCAGACTTTCTTCCAATGCACTTTGATAACTAATCCCAGATTCAATAAAAATGAGACGCTGTTCCTGCAAATCCTTAGGATGGACCTGAGAAAAGGAAGCCAGCTTATGACTAGGTGAAACTACCATTACAATTGGTTCATTCCATAAAGGTGTATTGACCAAATCGGAATCTGAAGAACTTTCCTCCAGTATAAAAGCAAGATCCATCATATTTTTTCGCAGTAAATTACGAAATTCACTGCCGATACCGAATTTTACCTTTAACTCTACATCTGGGTAAAGCAGCGTATACTCCTGTAATAAATCAGTCAAATAATAGGTGCATAAGGATTCAGGCATACCAATAATAATAGGGCCTCGCGGTATTTCAAAATGGTCCAGTTCATTTTTGGCATCCTCAGCCAGCGTCGTAATTTTTTCGGCATAATCATAGAGTCGTTCCCCATCGGTTGTCAGCATCAGCTGATGCCCAAATCTTTCAAAAAGAATGGTATTTAATTCTTTTTCCAGCAGCTGAATATGAGTGGTCACGCTGGACTGGGTGTACCCTAAGAACTGGGCTGCCTGTGAGAAGTTACCTAATTTCACTATACTCATAAAAGTTTTTAATTGTCGAAATTCCAAAAAATCACGCCCTCTCACATACCACTGGACTCTGCTAGATTGATCAACTTGGCTTTATAGTATAGTAAAACACGAATAAAGTCTACCCGGTATTCATTTTGTCGATAAAATTTATAATACCGAACATTATTGTTATAGTTATTTTTTATTTTTTTATGGTATAGTAAATTATGGGTCTAACTCGGTCCATTGGTAGAAACTGTATATTTTCTCAATAATTAAACAAACTAAAATTACCTGATCCTGCGTATATTTTTCTAAGAAATGATAATTGTGCCGATGAATTAGTCAAAAATATTTGAAAGAAGGGAATCATATTATGGACACCATTATTCAAGTCGACCAAGAAAAATGTATTCGCTGCGGCCTCTGTGCCAGCGTCTGTCCTACTGATGTTCTTACCCTAGATAAGCATGGTCCGCAAGACACAGGAAATCACTGTATTGCCTGTGGTCACTGCGTGGCCGTTTGCCCGCGAGAGGCACTTAATAATGTCATGGCCCCTTTGTCCAATCAGATAACCTTAGAAAAAGCGCCAGTACTGGATGCAAGTAC
>Ga0316613_10000757_pt1 | contig 23976 bp, 25 predicted proteins | sample OWC_soil_day10_C_2_FD_207647 | JGI IMG/M metagenome (GOLD analysis project Ga0316613, IMG submission 207647) | Wetland soil microbial communities from Old Woman Creek delta, Ohio, United States - OWC_soil_day10_CT_b | ecosystem: Environmental > Terrestrial > Soil > Wetlands | place: USA: Ohio...
AGGGTAAAGTGGACGGTTACGGCAAATGCGCGGCTGGCAAGTTTGCCGCCGTGCGGATTTTTGCTGTTCTGGCATGGGTATGTGGAAAAAATCATGCTTTTGGCCAGAACTTCCGCAGCAGTTTTTAAATACTGACCCCAGTATGAGAACAGGCTCGAAGGCCTGCCGCTGGTGGCGACTGGATGAAGAAATGGATCTTATGCAATTTTTCGACATGATCCTGCATGTCGACAAGACTTTGGGCGTGGTGATCGCGCAGTACGGCACCTGGGTGTACGTGGTGCTGGCGGCGATCATCTTTTGCGAAACCGGGCTGGTGGTGATGCCGTTCTTGCCGGGCGATTCGCTGTTGTTCATCGCAGGGGCGTTCTGCGCCACCGGCGCGATGGACATCTGGCTGCTGATGGCCTTGCTTACTGTGTGCGCGATTGTCGGTGATTCGCTGAATTATTCGATTGGCAAGGCGATCGGCAAAAAAGTGTTTACGCGCAATTACCGCTGGCTGGACAAGAAATCGCTGCTGATTACGCATGAATTTTTCGAAAAGCATGGTGGCAAGACCATCGTGATTGCGCGCTTCGTGCCAATCGTGCGCACATTCGCGCCGTTCGTCGCCGGCGTGTCTGAAATGAACTACGGTCGCTTTCTTCTATATAACATTGTCGGTGCGCTGCTGTGGGTGGTCGGTCTGGTGGTGGCTGGTTATTTCTTCGGCAATATCCCGATCGTCCGCGACCATCTGAACACCATCGTGCTGATTGGCATTGCTGGTGCCACCGTGCCGCTGATTCTGGGCGGAATGTGGAAACTTTTCAGGAAAATCCGGGCATGAAATTCTGGGGCAAAACCAAGCTGCTGCTGTTGGTGGCCGCATCGGCGCTGACAGCCTGTTCCGATCCGGTGATGGTGTCGCTTGGCGGTGCGCCGACCGACAATGCGCAATCAGTGGCGCGGATACGCGAAGGGTCGATGTTCGTGCGCGGCTTCGACCAGCGCCGGCTGGAGTTGAAGGAAATCCGCAACCCGATCGGCAATTTCGTGTTTGCCGTCACGCCCGGCACGCATTCACTGTTGGCGATGAACGTGCAGTCCGGGCACGTGATTCCGACCGAAGCGATGCGCTGCTATGCGATCGAGGCGGAGATGAAGGCTGGCGTGATCTACCGCCTTGACGAAGACAAGGGCATGCGGCTGGCGGTGCTCAAGCGCGAAGATACCGGCGAACGCGTGGCGGTGGGCGCGCTGGTGTCGGAACAATCCGCCTATTCCGATGTGTGCCGGTGGAAGTGATCGCTGCTCACGCCTGCCGGTAGCGGTGCAGCGGCCGTTTTCGTTTGTGGGCGGCTGCCGTGCCTGAGATTCGCTGCGCTCATGTCAACTCGCGCCGCGCCTGCTTTGCATACGCTGCGCGAGGGGTGGGGGCGCTGGCGCCAAAATAATTGAACGAAAATGACTTTTGGGTCAATAAGCTCAAAAAATATACTCCCTCCAGTATTTAAAATTGGCCAGTAAAAATGTGGCCTGGATGCCTGTTTTGGCTATATACCCCGTTAAAACAGCATCATCTCATCATTTTGTGCGATGAAGATGATGCAGGATTGGGGAAAATCAAGGCCTTGAAATTCGCCGTTCCTATCCTTACCTCTGGTTCCATCGGCAGTTAAGGAAACTCTGAATAAGCCGATCGTGACGGTTATTCAGCGTTCCTTCGTCAATCAACCAGAATGGAGGAGCATCTCATGTACCGGTCCCTGTTTTCCCGCGACATGTTCGCGGAACTGGAGCGCCTGCAGCGCGAAATGCAGCGGGCGTTCGACCTTTCCCCCAGCATTCGCGGGGGCGCGCGCGGCGGTTATCCGGCGCTGAATGTCGGCAGCACGCCGCAGTCGGTCGAGATTCTTGCGTTCGCGCCCGGCATTGACCCGGCCAGCATCGAAGTTAACGTCGAGCGTGGCGTGCTGACGATCGCCGGCGAGCGCAAGAGCGATTTGCCGGGCAAGGAAGAGAAAGCCAATGTGCATATCGATGAACGCTTTGCCGGCCGCTTCCGCCGCGTGGTGTCGCTGCCGGATGACGTCGACGGCACCAGCGCCGATGCGCATTACCGCGATGGCGTGCTGCACGTCAGTCTCAAGCGTCGCGCCGCCGCACAGCCGCGCCGTATCACTGTTCAGTAATCGCAGGAGGAAATCATGAGCGAACAGAAAAACGCCGTTGCGCAACCGTCCCGTCAAGCCAGCGAAGAGCGTGTGATGCTGCCGCCGGTGAACGTGACCGAAGACAGTGCGGGCATTACGTTGATGGCCGATCTGCCCGGTGTACCGAAGGATAAATTGCTGCTGAATATCGAAGCCGATACGCTGACGATTGAAGGCGAAGTCAGTCTCGATCTGCCGTCGGGAATGGAGGCGACGCACGCCGAAATCAGCCTGCCGCGCTATCGGCGCTTGTTTTCGCTGTCGAAAGAACTGGATGCAGACAAGATTTCGGCCGAATTCAAGCAGGGCGTGCTGAAGCTGCGCATTCCGAAGGCGGAGCACGCACAGCCGCGTCGGGTCGAGATCAAGGTTGCCTGAAGACAGGAGGTCGCAATGAAACTGGATGAAATCAAGCAGGGATTTAATTCATTTCTGGATTCGGTGACTGATGGCTGGCAGCGGTTGCGCCAGTCCGCGGCAGGGGCGCTGATTCGTTTCCAGCCGGGCGAAAACGCGAATCTGCCGGAGAAAAGCCAGGTGGACGATGATTTTTATCTGGCGTCTCAAGGTTGGGCAATGCTCGGCGGTGATGTGTTTGAAGATGAGCGGCGTCTCGTGGTGCGCATCGAGGCGCCGGGGATGGAAAAGGAAAATTTCGTGGTCGAGGTCAAGGATAATGCACTGGTAATCCATGGCGAAAAGCGTTTCGAGCGCGAGGCAACCGAAGGCCGATGGCGGGTTTTGCAGTGTGCCTACGGCAGCTTCAGCCGCGTTGTGCCGTTGCATGTGCCGGTGATGGCCGATAAGGCCAGCGCCGCATACCGCAACGGCGTGCTGCGAGTCGAATTGCCGAAGGTCGAGCCGGGCCAGCCAAGGGGACGCACCATTAGGGTGGATTGAGGCGCTGCTATGCAGCATCCGGGGCACAGGACAATGTGAAATGTGCCCAGCAGTCCTTTTAGCACGCTTTGCCGTAATCGATTTGCATTAGCATCCGGTCAACATGCACTTTCCAGTGCGGCAGCGCGAGGCCGAGTTTTTCCGTCAGCTTGCGGCAATCCAGGCGCGAGTTGCGCGGCCGGATGGCCGTGCCCGGATGAGCACGCTGATAGTCGGCCGAACGTACCGCGCGAATGCCGCTGACGTCGAGTTTCAATGGCGCGCCGTGTGCCTGCGCTTGCTGCACCACGTAGCAGGCCAGGCCGTACCAGCTGGTCGAGCCGGAGGCGGTCAGGTGGTACAGGCCTTCCGGCAGCGCGTCCGCATGGAACGCGGCCAGCGCCAGCGCGGTCACATCTGCCACCAGTTCGGCTGAGGTTGGCGCGCCGATCTGGTCTGAAACCACGTCGATGGTTTTCCGTTCCCGCGCCAGTTTCAGGATGGTGCGGATGAAATTCCGGCCATGCGATGAAAACACCCAGCTGGTGCGGAAGGTCAGCGCATGGCAGCCGCCCTGCTGTATCGCCAGTTCGCCCGCCAGTTTGCTTCGGCCATAGGCGTTTTGCGGATGCGGCACATCGAGTTCGGTATAAGCGCCTGATTGCATGCCATTGAACACGTAATCGCTCGAATAGTGCACCAGGAGCGAGCCGTTGTAGCGCGCATAACGCGCCAGTGCCTCGACCGCGGCGGCATTCACCGCCAGCGCCGTGCTCTCGTCGCGTTCCGCCGGATCGACTGCGGTGTATGCAGCCGCGTTGACGATGACGTCCGGCGCGTGCTGTTGCAAGACTGCGCGCAAGCCGTCGGCATTGGTGAAATCCGCCTCGCTGCGAGCGGGCGCAACGATGTTGCCGAACGGCGCCAGCGTGCGTTGCAGTTCATGCCCGATTTGACCGTTGCCGCCGAACAGCAGAATTTTCATCGCGTATCCCGTTGCGTGTTGTCCTGCCGGGATTATTGCAGTTGCGGCCTGTGCTGTCAGCATCGGCTGCCGTACACGCCAGGCAGTTGCCTGATTGCCGCTAGCCGTTGATAAACATCATGGCTTGCCGGTGCTACATGCGCACAATGGTGGCAACGGTGAAGTTTGCCCACAACGGAGGAAATCATGGCAATAGGTTTTTACTGCAACCGTGAGGTGGTGATTACCGAACCTGGCACGAATGTGCTGGAGGCAGCGCAACTGATGCGCCAGTATCATGTGGGAACGCTGGTGGTTGCGGAGAAGGTGGACGGGATTGTGCGTCCGAAAGGCATCGTGACCGACCGCGATTTGGTGCTGGGCGTGATGGCGGCGGATCTCAAGCCGGACACGATTCTGGTTTCGGACATCATGCCTGATTCGCTCTATACGGTGCGCGACGAGGAAAGTGTCAGCGAAACGATGCGCATCATGCGCAGCCATGGCGTCCGGCGCATTCTGGTGGTTGACTGGCAGGGGGGATTGCAGGGAATCGTGTCGGTCGACGATTTGATTGCGCTGCTGACCGAAGAAATGCAGGAACTGGCCAAGTTGATAGCGCGCGAGCAGGAACGGGAACGCGCAACACGGAAATAACAGACCAATAGCGCGCTGCAGGATAAACATGCGGGAAAATTGTGCGCAGGATAATCCGGCTGGTGGTGGCGAGGCAGGTGCGCCGGGGCGGTGGGAGCATTTCGAGCATCGCGCCGACATCGGCGTGCGCGGTCTCGCGGCTTCGATGACGGGGGCGTTCGAACAGGCTGCGATGGCGATGACCGCCGTCATTACCGATCCAGCGCTAGTCGAGGCGCGAGGACGGATCGATTTGCATTGTCAGGCGCCGGACGATGAAATCCTGCTGGCCGATTGGCTCAACGCGCTGATTTTCGAGATGGCGACGCGGCGGATGCTGTTCTCTCGTTTCGAAGTACACATTGACAACCACATACTCGACGCTGCGGCGTGGGGCGAGCCAGTGAACGAAACGCGGCACCAGCCGGCGGTCGAGGTGAAGGGAGCAACATTCACCGAACTAAAGGTTGGCCAGGATTCTGGTGGTATGTGGTTTGCACAGTGTGTGGTCGATGTCTGAGGCGCCTGCCAATAACCCGCTGCGGCCGATGGCGCGCTGTGCGAAATAACGATGGATATCAGGCACTTGCGGCCTTGGACGCACCTTGCACTTTGCCCAGCAAACATATGCAACTGTTTTTCAAAAGTTTTCGGAGCTTGATTCATGGATGCAGGCCTGAAGCAGCGCGATGAATGCGAATGGGTGATCGAACCGCACGCCGGGATGCGCGTGCCGGCGGTGCTGTATGCATCGCGCGAACTGGTCGATGCAATGGATGCGAAAGTGTTCGAGCAGCTGCGCAATGTCGCGACCTTGCCGGGCATTGTCGGTGAGGCGTATGCGATGCCGGATGCACACTGGGGCTACGGCTTTCCGATCGGCGGGGTGGCTGCGTTCGACCCGGAACAGGGCGGTGTGGTGTCGGCCGGTGGGGTTGGTTTTGATATTTCGTGCGGCGTACGCACGATGCTGTCCGGGCTGAAAAAGGATGACATCGAAAAAGTGAAGGAACGGCTGGCGGACAGCTTGTTTCGCCATATTCCTGCTGGTGTCGGCAGTACCGGTTCGATGAAACTGTCGCCGACAGAAATGCGCGCGATGCTGTTGGGTGGCGCGCATTGGGCGGTCGAACGAGGTTATGGTCATGCAGCCGATCTGGCGCGGATTGAGGAGCATGGCTGCATTGCCGGTGCCAATCCAGATGCGGTGTCGGAGCGGGCAAAGGCAAGGCAGCAAGAGGAAATGGGCACGCTCGGTTCGGGCAACCATTACCTTGAGGTGCAGTATGTGGCGCAAGTGTTCAACAATGGTATTGCCAAGGTATTTGGCCTCAGCGAGGGCGATGTGGTGGTTAGCATCCACTGCGGTTCGCGCGGGCTTGGGCATCAAATCGGTACCGAATTCCTGAAGGACATGGCGGTCGGCGCAGCGCAGGCAGGCATTCATCTGCCCGATCGTGAACTGGCGTGCGCGCCGGTTAAATCTGATCTCGGACAGCGCTACCTAGGTGCAATGCGCGCGGCAATCAATTGCGCGCTGGCGAACCGCCAGATCATTACGCACCTGACTCGGGAAACCTTTGCCAATGTGCTGCCAGGCACGACGCTGCCGCTGCTGTACGACGTATCGCACAATACCTGCAAGGAAGAAATGCACATGGTCGATGGCAAGCGGCGCAGGCTGTTCGTTCATCGCAAGGGCGCGACGCGCGCGTTCGGTCCTGGCCATTCTGAACTTCCGGCCGAGTTCAATCGTACCGGACAGCCGGTGCTGATTGGCGGCAGCATGGGGACGTCGTCATACATTCTGGCCGGAGCCAGCGCTGGTGAGGAGCGGGCATTCGGTTCTGCTTGCCACGGTGCCGGCCGGGCAATGAGTCGCAGTCAGGCGATGAAGCGATGGAAGGGGCGAAGCGTGATCGATGAACTGGCTGCACGCGGCATTTTGATCCGCAGCCCCAGCCTGCGCGGCGTGGCCGAGGAGGCGCCACTGGCGTACAAGGATGTCAGCGCAGTGGTCGAGGCATCGCAACGTGCCGGTTTGGCGAAAATTGTGGCCCGGCTGGAACCGATGGTTTGCATCAAAGGGTGAAGCGGTGGACATTGTTCGTTCGAATGTTGAAATCCCGGCAGGAAACATAGAGCTGCCGGGCACATTGACGGCACCGGTCGTTGCGCACGGTATGGTTCTGTTTGTCCATGGCAGCGGCAGCAGCAGGTTTTCGCCGAGAAACAATTTTGTTTCCGGCATCCTGCATCAAGAAGGGATTGCGACCCTGTTGTTCGATTTGCTGACCGAAGATGAAGATGCCGATGCACACGCACGCTTCGATATTCCTTTGCTGGCCGATCGTTTGCTTGCGGCAACGGAGTGGGTTGCATCGCGCCCGGATTTCGCGAACCTTCCGCTAGGCTATTTCGGCGCCAGCACAGGCGCCGCCGCGGCACTGATGGCAGCGGCCATCAGCAGCCACCGAATCGCAGCCATTGTTTCGCGTGGTGGCCGGCCAGATCTTGCGGGGAAAAAGCATCTCGAGGCGGTGACTGCGCCGACGCTGCTTATCGTCGGAGGGAACGATGATGTTGTCATCGAGCTGAATCGGCGGGCATTGGCGTTGATGCGCGGCGAGAATGAGCTGGTGATCGTGCCGGGAGCAACACATCTGTTCGAAGAACCTGGAACGCTGGAGCAGGTTGCGAAATTGGCGGCCGGGTGGTTTTCTCGCCGCTTTTCTTGACGATTTCTGATGGAGGCAGGCATGAAACAGTCTGTACCGGAATGCTGACAATTGCATTTGCAGGTGATGTCATGCTGGGAAGAGGTGTGAACCAAATTCTGGCCGGCATGATGCCGGAAGAGCCGTGGGGTGACACGCTACCGTTGCTGAAATCAGCCGACTTGCGCATGGTTAATCTGGAGTGTGCAATTACCAATCACAAGCAGGAGTGGGAGCGCACGCGCAAGGCATTCCATTTTCGTGCCGACCCTGCCGCAGTTCGGGTGTTGAGGGCAGGGCATATCGATATTTGCTCCTTGGCGAACAACCACACGCTCGATTTTGAGGAACAGGGGCTGCTGGATACGATGTCCATCCTCGATGCGAACGGCATTGCTTATGCTGGTGCTGGCTGCAATGATGAAGAAGCGGCGCGTCCGGCAATCGTTACGGCTGGCAAGAAGGGAGTCAAGGTCGCCATGATTGCGTTTACCGACAATGAACCAGCTTTTGCGTCAGGGAGAGTGCAGCCGGGCACCAATTACATGCCGGTGGGGCTGGACGTAGAGACATTCAATCGCATAGAAACCGCTATTCAGGCGGCGCGCAAACAAGGCGCGGAAATTGTCGTGTTTTCCAACCATTGCGGGCCAAACATGGTGCAGCGCCCGATAGTCGAGTTTCGGGAATTTGCGCGCGCTGTGATTGCGCTGGGCGCTGACATTTACTACGGTCACAGCGCGCATGTTTTTCAGGGCGTTGAAATTTTCCGGGGAAAGCCGATCCTTTACGACACTGGCAATTTCATCGACGACTATGCGGTAGACCCATTCATGCGCAACGATTGGTCATTTCTGTTTCGAGTGACGATGGATGGCAGGAAACTGAAGCGTCTTGAGCTGTTTCCGGTCAAGCTGAGTTTGGCGAAAGTCGAACTTGCTCACGGGAATCAATGGACATCGATCGTCCAGCGCATGGAACTGTTGTGCGCTGAAATGGGAACGAAGCTGTTGCGCGATGGCCGGCATCTGGTATATCAGTCATCATAATGGCAGTGAGCGTGGGTCATGGGGCTGCGGTTTTAGGCTTTTGCTCCCATCCGCCGCCGAGCGCAAGGAATACGGCAATCTGATCGCTCGCCAGTTTGGCAGTTGAGGCGGCCAGCGCGCTTTCATCACTGGCCAAAGTCCTTTCCGCGTCCAGTGCCGTCAGGAAGTCCGTGCGGCCGGCGCGATACAGGCGGTTTGCCTGTTGTGCTGCGTTGGCGCTCTGGTTTCGGGCAGCTTTTAGCATCGCATTCCGATCCAGTTCACGAGCGTAAACTGTGAGCGCATTTTCAGTCTCGCGCAATGCGTTCAGCACGGTGGCATCAAACTTTGCCAGCGCGGCCTGAGTTCCTGCTTCGGCTTGCGCAATGCGGCTGCGCGTGGTGCTGGTGTTGGGCAGGGTCCACGAGATCAGCGGCCCCAGGCTCCAGCGGAATGCGTGCGATTCTCCCAGAGTTGACATGGATCCGGTGCTGCCGGCGGACAAGCCGATGTTGATGCCGGGGTAAAGGTCGGCTGTGGCAACGCCGATGCGGGCGGTGGCGCTAGCCAGTGAGCGTTCCGCCTGGCGAATGTCAGGTCGGCGGCGCAGCAGCCCGGCGCCGTCGCCAACAGGAATCGGCTGCGCGAGTTGTGGTGGCCGCTTGCATTGTCCGGTGGTTGCGATCAGTGCGTTCGGTACTTCGCCGGTCAGGACAGCCAGGCGGTACAGTGCTCCTTTTTGTTGGGCATGTAATGGTGGCAGCGCGGCGCGCAGTTTTTCGAATTGCGCTTTGGCGCGGGCGATGTCCAGCGTGGTGCCGCGCCCAAGCTTGGTCAACCGCTCGGTCGTTTGTACGAACTGCCGCTGCAAGTCGATCGAGCGCTGTGCAATATCTATTTGCTGCGCCGATGAGCAGGCTTCAGCGTAGGCTTTCGCCGTGTCGGCGGCCACCGTCACCCGGGCGAGATCGTAGGCAGCTTGCGCTGCGTCGGCATCGGCGCTGGCAGCTTCGATGCCGCGAGCGATTTTGCCGAACAGGTCGAGCTGGTATGACACGCCGACGCCACCATCGTGCGACCAGCCATCGGCCAGACGGTGCTCAATGCCCTTGGCTGCGCCCGATGCGCGGCCGTAAGACGGTGCGGCGCTTAGGCTGACTGCCGGCGTTTCTCCCATCCGTGCTTCATCGAGCATTGCGCGTGCGCGCGCCAGATTGGCGGAAGCCAGCCGTAAATCGGTATTGGCGGCCAGCGCTTTTTCAATCAGTCGGTCGAGGGCAGGGGATTCATACAGGCGCCACCATTGTGGCGGCAGGGGGGCGTTCCGAAAAGTGGTTTCGCGCGCGGCGGCAAAAGGTGCGTGGGCTTCGGTGCGGTTGAATGCTGCATCCTGCGGCAAGACATAATCCGGCCCGACTGTGGTGCAAGCGGCGATGTTGGTCACAACGATGGTGGCGACAACTGTTTTGCCCAATGGATGGCGAAGTATGTGACGAAACATGGCTTACCCCGGCTGTTTGCCATTATGGCTTTGGGCAGTGCGTTCCTTCTTCGCGGACTTGACCACGACCGTGACGGTTTGGCCGGCAATGAGCCGAACGTCGTCCGGCACGTGGTCGAGCTTGATGCGCACGGGAATGCGCTGCACCAGGCGTACCCAGTTGAAGGCGGGATTGATGTTTTGCAGCAGGTTGCTGCTGGTGGTGCGTTCGCGGTCGGCAATGCCACGGGAAACGCTTTCAACATGTCCTTCCAGCACGGCATCGTCGCTCATCAGCCTGATCGAAACCGGGGCACCATCGTGGATACCGGACAGCTTGGTTTCTTCGAAATAGCCTTCGATGAAGTACGAATCGCTATCCACCAGCGCCATCACGGGTTTGCCGCTGGTGACATAGGACCCGGCCTGAAGGTCGAGGTTGGTGACCGTTCCATTGACTCCGGCGATGACACGCGTGCGCTGCAGGTCGAGCTTGGCCTTGTCGCGGTTGACGATGGCTTGCGCGAGCGCGGCGCGCAACTGTTCGACTTTGGAGTCGCCCTGTTCGCGAATCTCCGCCGAAACCAGTTCCTTCAGTTCATTATTGCGCTTGGCTTCGCGCACGGCTTGCGTTAGCGATGCCTTCGCCGCCAGTTCGGCTGCTTCCGCCTGTCTGAGCGCCAGTTCGAAACGTGCACGGTCGATTTCAAACATGATCTGTCCGGCTTTTACATGCTGGTTGTCGTGCACGTTGATTTGCGTGACCTGGCCGGTCACGTCGGGAGCGATCTGGACGACGTTCGCCTTGATGCGCCCATCGCGCGTCCAAGGATCGTTTTCATAGTGGTGCCACAGCAGCCAGCCGATCACGACGGCAATGGCAACGGTCGCGCCAGTGATGGCATAGCGGCGCAGTTCACGCAGGGAAAAATTTGAAAACATGTTCAGAATCTGCTGAAAGAAAATACGGAGATTGACAGGCCAAGCACGATGACGAACAGCGCCAGGTCAAACAGCGCCGGATGCCAGATGTGGCGGTAAAGTCCCTGGCGCGCCAGCCAGAGGCGAACGATGCCTGTGGCGCCGAACGACAGTAATGAGGTCAGAAACAGCCACGGAAAGGACATGCCCAGAAAATTGAATTCGCCAATCATGAAAGTTGCTCGTGCGGGGATGTGACGGGTTGATACGGAAGTGCTTGCGGAAACAGGTCGCGCCGGATGCCGGCGAGTGCTGCCACGGCTTCGTTTCGCATCGGGAACGAGCCGGCATCGCAGATTGCGTGCAGCGTCCGGTCGAGGGTGACCAGCAGTTCCTGCTTGTGTGCACCAATGTCGCCGGAACGGTGGCGGAAGTGAGCGGACAGCCGACTCAACAACGGCTGGATTGATACGGCTCGACGTTCCAGACGCGAGCGCACGCGCAGCAGATAGCTCATGTTCATGCCGACGCGTAAATCCTGTAGCGCGCGTATGGCAGCAATGTCGTCGCCCGGTCGAGAGGCCGCCAGGCGAGGGAGTAGCAGGCTGACGCGATCGACCATCCGTACAGTGATCGCCATGATCGATGGCACTTTAACTGCTTCAGCCAGTTGCACGATTTCATTCCAGGCGGCCCGCAGCAAACGCTGCGCCACCCACTCCGCGTTGACCGAGCGGAACAGGTTGGTACATAGCACGGCAATGCCGATGCCGATGACCTGGCTGATCTGGCTGTTGATGAAAGATGTCATGTCGGAAGTGCCCATGTCGAACATCATCAGGCTGGCCAACGGCGTGAAGCATAGTGGTACCGCGTACAGAATGGTGTTCGGCCGCGCCAGAAAGATGCCGCCGGTCAGGAGGAAAGGCGCCATCACCAGCATTAGCATTTCAAAGCTGTGAGCACTCGGCAGCAGCCACAGCAGGTAGATGCCGGTAAAGATGCTGGACAGTGCGGTGCAGATCAGTTGGACTTTTAGCGCAGGCACCGGGTTGTCCAGCGTCGAAAAAAATGCGCAGAACATGCCAGCCATCATCGGTGCCGCAAAGCCCAGCGGCCAGCCGGAAAGAATCCAGAAGGCCGAGGATGCACACATCGCCATCGCGGCCGAGAAGCCAGACATCAGCGCCAGTCCGCGATCGGCATGGAGTTCTCGTGTAGGGATGCGGTCAAGCCGCTGCTGTTCGGTGGGAACGATGCCGTCGAAGCCAAGCCTGATTTGCTGCCGTTGGTGAAAGCAGTTTTCGCAGGTGTCAATCAGCTTGCCAAGATGCGCCAGCAGGTTGACCTCAAGAATTTGAATCCATGACGACTCGCCATTCATTGCCGGAGTCATGTCGGCTATCCGTCTGCGCAGTTGAATGGCGCTTTCGGCAGCGCTCTCGGTGCCGGCGCGACACCATGCTGCGATGTCTTCAAGCAGCAGTTGCCATGATGGTGTCAGTTGGCCATCGTAGGCCTTGCGCAGCATGTCCAGCCGGTCTTCGATCGAGGTCATGAACAGCACGATCGATGATAAACGATCCTGCAGTACGCGAATCGTGTTGGCGGTCCACTTGAGGTTCGAGGTGTCAAATGGCAGATGGGTGGACATCAGGCGCAAGTCGGTAATGTCCTGCGCCAGCTTGCGATGGTTGGCCGCATTTTGCGACGCATTGGTTTGCAGCAGCGCCTGCTGCATCCACGATTGCGCATCTTCAAGCGCCTGATCCATCCGTTTGAGGATGACCGGGCCTATGCTTTGCGGCAGAATCAGGCCATGCACCAGCGCAGCACAGCCTACGCCGAGGGATATTTCTTCGACGCGCGCCAGTGCGGTGTCGAACATCGTGAGCGCATTGAACGCCGAGGTGTCGACAAGGGATGGAATGCCGATCAGGATCGGGGTGTAGCCGGCCAGCATGAAGGTATAGGAACGAGGGGTGCGATCCAGCAGCGAGATATACAGGCAGGTCCCCAGCCAGACGGCCAGCGCGAGCGTCAGCAGGACGGAATAATTCACCAGGCGCGGTATGGCAACGACAGCAAACGTCGCTCCGATCAGCGTTCCCAGGAATCGGTACATTGCTTTCGACCTCACCGCACCGGACAATGGTTGCGCAACGACATACGCGGTCAAAAGCGACCAGAACGGGCGCGGCAATCCGATGCGCATCGCCAGATAGAGCGCCAGCATGCCGGCGGCAAAGCTTTTTACGGAAAACAAAGCTTCCGCTGCAGTGGGCGACTTCATGTTGCTGCTCAGGATTTGCTGGTTTCGTCGAAACGTTTGACAGAGGTGTTTAATGCTTCAAATACACGCAGGCAGGCGTCGAGGTCGGCTTGGCTGACCCCTTTGAGCATTTTGCGGCGGAATGGAACAAGCGCATCTTCGATTTTTGCCACCCTGTTTTTCCCTTCGGCAGTCAGGCGCAGCAGTTTTGCACGCCGGTCTAACGGGTCTTCGTGGCGTTCTACCAGTCCCCCATCGATCAACTGGTCGATAACACGGACGACCGAAGACGGTTCCAGTCCGAGCATGTCGGCCACGGTGCCAGGCCTGACGCCGCTTTCTCCGAGACGGCCAATCATTGCCGCCGGCCAGGCGGTTGCCTGCGAGAGGTCGAATTCCGAAGCCAGCTTGTCGGCTGCCGATTTGTAGGCGCGAGATACCTGCATCAGAGCCATGGTGACGCGCATCAAGGTTTGGTCATGCTTGTTCATGCTATGCATATAAATATTACGCAAGCAAAATATTAGCATACAAATTAAATGGCGGAAAACTGCCGTAGAAAGCGTGATTCTCTGGACGATTTGCCAAATTATGCGAAATTTACAGTTAGAATCTGCGGATTGATTTCTAGCCCTTGGAGAACAGGAAACAATGTCGGAACTCAGCTATCCCTTTGACCGGCAGATGCCGGAAGTTGCGGCGACGATGGAAGTCGCTCCCGGCGTACTGTGGCTGCGCATGCCGCTGCCCTTTGCGCTGAATCATGTGAATCTGTGGCTGCTCAAGGATGGCGACGGATGGTGCGCGGTCGATACTGGCTTGACGACGGATGCCATCAAGGCCGCTTGGGAAAAGTTGCTGCCACAGTATCCGCTCTTGCGCCAGATTGTTACCCATTATCATCCCGATCACATTGGCCTGTCCGGCTGGTTGGAGCAAAAGACTGGTGCGCAGATGTGGACCACGCAGGGTGAATACACTGGTGCACTGTGCTTTGCCGAGGAAGCCGGCAGTTATTGCGTTGATGGCATGATTGAACTGTTTCGTCACCATGGCTTGGATCGCAAGCGGCTGGATGCGCTGAAGATGCGCGCGAATGTTTACCGCCAGGGTTTTCCGATCATTCCGCCAACCTACCATCGCCTGTTCGACAACCAGACATTCAAGGTTGGTGATCACGACTGGCGCGTGATTGTTGGCTATGGCCACGCGATGGAACACATCTCTCTGTATTCCGCTTCGCTGAAGGTGCTGATTTCGGGTGACATGCTGCTGCCGAGCATTTCGACCAACATCCCAGTGATTGCAGCTAATCCGCTTGGCAATCCGTTGCAGTATTTCCTTGATTCGATTCAGCGTTACCGCGATTTGCCGGAAGACACGCTGGTACTGCCGTCGCACGGACGGCCGTTCCGTGGCATCAATGCGCGTGTCGACCAGCTGGAGAAGCACCACGAAAACCGCTGCAATGTGCTGTTGGCGGCGGCGCCAACGCCGAAGACCGCGTGCGAATTGCTGCCGTCCCTGTTCGACCGCGACGTAACCGATACGCACCAGTCGATGTTCGCGATGAGCGAAACCATTGCGCACCTGAACTATCTGGAAGTGCAGGGCAGGCTCAAGCGTGCAGTTGGCGCGGACGACGGTGTTGCGCGCTTTGTTGCCGTCTGACGGTGTTCTGCTGAATAAAAAAGCCGGGAAAGCCCCGGCTTTTTTTGTGTAATTTGACGCACGACCTTACTCTTCTTCATTCGCTGGCAGGGTCAGGCGACCGGTGTGGTAGTCGTATTCGTAAACCTCGCCATAGCGGCCCCATTCGATCGCGACCTTGAGCACGCGCTCTGCTTCGTCTGCCTTGAGATTTTCTTCCAGCAGGTTCAGGAAGGCCGTTTCGGAAATTGCACCAGTCATTTCCGCTTCCAGCGTGCGCCGGATATGCGCCGCTAGCGGTACGTTGGCCAGCAGTTGCTTGCCGAAGATTTCCTGCCGTTCCGACTGTTCTGCCTGAGCATAGCGGAAACCCAGCGGCGTCAGCAGCAGATCCCCCTTTTCGACTTGCGCCAGACCAAGCAGGCCAAGCGCATCGAACGCTGGGAACAGCTTTTCGTCCGGTAGCTCGGTTTCTTCGGATAGTTTTGGCAGGTCGGCGCGGCCGTGGAATGGCGCATCCGCCACCCAGTCGAGCACGCCTTCCATCTGAACGATATCGGTATCAGGCAGGCGGTAGCTGAATGCGGCAGCAGCGGGTACGCCAGCGGCTGCATGTTGTATGGCGCGCATCGTCATCAGCCCGTAAATTTCATCGATCAGCTTGCGTACTTCCGGTGATTCAATATCGCGCGGGCGCGGCAGCGTGATCTTAACTTCGTTGCGGATGCGCCCAGGATCGCTCGACAGGATGATGATGCGGTCGGCCATCATCACCGCTTCTTCAATGTTGTGCGACACGATCAGAATGCCTTTTGTCGGGATGCGATCCTCTTCCCATAGTTCGAGGATGTCGTCGCGCAGTGTTTCTCCCGTCAGCACGTCAAGTGCGGAGAACGCTTCATCCATCAGCAGCACGTCCGGGCCGGTCACCAGTGCGCGTGCGATGCCAACGCGCTGGCGCATGCCGCCAGACAATTCGCGCGGCAGCGCACCGCCGAAACCGGCCAGGCCGATCAGTTCCAGCACTTCGTTGGCGCGTTTCTCGCGTTCTTCCGGTGGAACGCCTTGCGCTTCTAGGCCCAGTTCTACGTTTTGCTGCACCGTAAGCCACGGAAACAGTGCAAACGACTGGAAAACCATCGCCACATTGGTGACAGGTTCGTAAATTTCCTGCCCGCGATAGCGGACAGAACCCTTGTCAGCCGGAATCAGCCCGGCCAGAATCCGCAACAGTGTTGATTTGCCGGAACCGGAACGGCCGAGAAGGGCGACAATCTCGCCTTCTGCCAGTTCGAAATCGACATCTTCAAGCACCATGCGCGAGGTGCCGTCGGCCGTCTGGAAGGTTTTTGCTACGTCGTGCAGTTCGATCAATACGTTTTGTTCCATCGTATTATCCTTTCATCAGCGGCGGCTTTCGGCCAGCAGGTAGAGTTTTCGCCAGAAATAGCGGTTCAATAACGTGACGTAGATGCACATTACGCCGATGCCGAGCGCGATGCGGTGGAAATCGCCTGCGTCGGTCATTTGCTTGATGTAGCTGCCAAGACCGTCAGCCATCAGCGACGTGCTGCCCCAGGTAACGTATTCAGCCACGATGCTAGCGTTCCAGGAACCGCCACTGGCGGTGATGGCGCCGGTGATATAGCTCGGGAAGATGGCTGGCAGATAAACGCGTTTCCATTTCAGCCAGCCTTTCAGGCCGAGATTGTCTGTCGCCAGCCGCAATTCGTTCGGGATGGCGGAGGCGCCGGCGACCACGTTGAACAGGATGTACCATTGCGTGCCGAACACCATCAGTGGGCTGAGCCAGATGTTTGGCTCCAGCTGGTAGGTGACCAGCACGAACACGACCAGCGGAAACATCAGGTTGACTGGGAATGCTGCCAGGAATTGCGCAACCGCCTGGACCTTCTGTGAATATTGCGGCCGAAACCCAATCCAGACCGCAATTGGCACCCAGATCAGCGATGCCAGGCCGATCAGTAATAGCACGCGCAACAGCGTGATCATGCCAAGCGATACGACATGCAGCACTTCGCGCCAGCCTGCTTTGGCAAAGACAAAGGTCATTAGTTCGTAGCACGCGAATAACACAGCGACGATCAATATTGCATCCCACAGGCGCGCCCAGATCGGACTGGAAAACCGTGCTTTTGTGGGTTCGGTCACGTTGTTTCTGTCGAGCGCGAACCAGCCGAGTGCGGAGCTCAACTTGTTCCAGAAACTGTCGGTCAATGCGCGCACCCAGCGGCTCCGGCGGCCCCAGTCGAGCAGCCATGAATGTTGCGCCGTTTCACCCTGAGTTTCCTCGAAACGGAATTTGTCGGCCCAGGCCAGCAGCGGGCGGAAGAACAACTGGTCATACAGCAAAATGCCGCCTAGCATCGCGCCGATGGCCCATGCAATCGCGCTGCCGTTTTCGGTTTCAATCGCGACCGCGATGTAGGCGCCAATGCCGGGTAACTTGATGTCCTGGTTCGCGACTGAAATGGCTTCTGCCGCGACCAGGAAGAACCAGCCGCCGGACATCGACATCATCATGTTCCACAGCAGGCCTGGCATCGCGAATGGCAGTTCCAGCCGCCAGAATCGCTGCCAGGCAGACAGGCGGAAGATGCGCGACGCTTCGTTCAGTTCCGGCGGCACGGTGCGGAACGACTGGTACAGGCTGAATGCCATGTTCCACGCCTGCGAAGTGAAAATCGCAAAAATGGCCGCGCATTCGACGCCGAGCAGATTTCCAGGGAACAGCGCGATGAATGGTGCGATGGCGATTGCCTGAAAGCCGAGAATCGGCACCGATTGCAGGATGTCGAGCATCGGAACCATGATTTTCTCAGCCGCACGGTATTTGGCGGCAATAGCGGCGAAAACAAAGCTGAACAGCAGCGAGAAGAACAGTGCGGTGAACATCCGCAACATCGTGCGCAGCAGGTAATACGGCAGGTTGACCGGGTCGAGGCTGATCGGCGTCGGTTCGCCCACGATGAACGGACGGCTCATTTGCATGGCACCGAAAGCAATGCCAAGAATGACCGCCAAAATCAACGGCATCAGGAACCAGTCCCAGCGATTGGGCGAGTGGCTGATGAGCGAGCGGCTGACCCGCTGCGAATCAAAGATTCCGAGCATGGTTGCTTCCTTTGCTGGGGGGAATGTTGGCCGTTGAGATACGCAGAAATGGCACGCTATATTCCGGTGCCAGCTTGTTCGACGCAAATGCTGTTTTTACGGCGCAAAAGCCGAAGAGTTGTGTGGTTTCTTGCTTGCAATTCATGTCAACATTTTCCGGCTGATAAACAGCCGTCATGCAGTCTAGCGGCCGAATATGTCAGCCGGATGACGCGATGAGATTCAAATGAGGACGCAGAAACAGCGGGCACAAACCGCCCGGAGATGCCGCACCCCGCCAAATGGCAAGGCGCTGCGAAAGACGCGGACTACCTTGCCGGAGTATTTTCGATACAAGATCGACTGCCGGAACTGTCCATATTGTTGAAACCTGAGAAAGGAATGCCGGCACTTTAGCACTGGGTGAAATGGCTGGCAATAGCGCAGCGCTAATTGCCGCCTTCGGTGCAATAGTTTGCTCCTGGTTTCATATGTCGTTACGCTTCCGATATACTCTTGCTTCACACCTGAACTTCCATACTTGATGCCATGAAGTCGCTCGCGGATTTGCGCAAGAACTACGCCAGGGAATCACTGAGCCAGTCAGCAGTTGACCCTGACCCGATTGTCCAGTTCAAAACCTGGATGAACGAAGCACTCGATGCCGAATTGCCGGAACCGAATGCGATGACGCTGGCTACGGTTGACGCCGAGGGCAAGCCATCGGCGCGCGTAGTGCTGATCAAGGGGGTGGATGAGCGCGGGTTCGTGTTTTTCACCAATTATGATAGCCACAAGGGGCACGACCTTGAGGACAATCCGCGCGCGGCGCTGGTTTTTTACTGGATTGAACTTGAACGACAGATCCGCATCGAAGGGCGAGTCGAGAAACTGCCGGATGCGGAAAGCGATGAGTATTTCGCCTCGCGTCCGCTGGAATCGCGCATTGGTGCCTGGGCATCCGAGCAGAGCAAGGAACTGCCAGGCCGCACCACCCTGGTCGCGCGGGCGGCGAAGTTCGCGGCGAAATTCGCGCTGAATCCGCCACGACCACCGCATTGGGGCGGGTATGTAGTCATCCCTGATCTGGTCGAATTCTGGCAGGGTAGGCCATCAAGGCTGCACGATCGCATCGCATACACACGGCAGCCCGACAGCACGTGGAAAATATCGCGGCTGTTTCCCTGATGATATCTTTCAGCGCACCCAGTCGATGCCGGTGTTGATGGCAATTGGGATGCGTTTGCGGCCAAATTCATCCGGCTTGTCATCATAGCGGCCGGCGAGTTGAGCGCCGCAGTCCGGGCATTTGCCTTCTGGCGCAAGACGATAACGGTTGATCTGGAACCAGTCGCGAACGATCAGCGGCGCATGGCATTGCGGGCAAAAGGTGGTGTCGCCATCCTGATGGCGCACATTGCCGGTATAAACGTAATGCAGCCCTGCCTGCTGCGCGATGTTTCTGGCGCGAACCAGCGTTGCCGTCGGCGTCGGCGGCACGTCGGCCATCCGGTAATCCGGACGGAAGGCCGAGAAATGCAGCGGCACATCCGGCCCCAGTTCAGTGCGAATCCATTCGGACAGCGCGGTCAGTTCCTCGTCTGAATCGTTTTTGCCGGGAATCAGCAGCGTGGTGATTTCCAGCCATACGTTCGTTTCGTGCCGGACATATTTCAGCGTATCGAGTACCGGTTGCAGGTGTGCGCCAGTGAGCTTGAAATAGAAATCTTCGGTGAAGGCCTTCAGATCGATGTTGGCGGCATCCATTTTGGCGTAGAAATCGCGCCGCGATTGCTCGTGCATGTAACCGGCGGTGACGGCGACCGTCTGGATGCCGAGCGCATGGCAGGCATCGGCCACGTCCATCGCGTATTCGGCGAAGATTACCGGATCGTTGTAAGTGAAAGCCACGCTTTTGCAGTGGTGCCGTCTGGCCGCCTGCGCCACGGCTTCGGGCGATGCTTCATCCAGCAGCCGATCTATGTCTTTCGATTTGCTGATATCCCAGTTCTGGCAGAACTTGCAGGCCAGATTGCAGCCGGTGGTGCCAAACGACAGGATGCTGGAGCCGGGGTAGAACTGGTTCAGCGGTTTTTTTTCAATCGGGTCGATGCAAAAGCCGGATGAGCGGCCATAGGTGGTCAGGATCATCTGCTCGCCGTCGCGCATCCGCACGAAGCAGGCGCCGCGCTGGTTATCATTGAGCTTGCAGTCGCGCGGACACAGGTCGCACTGCATCCGGCCATCGTCGGCCCAGTGCCAGTATCTTGCCGGGTAAGGTGCGTTTTTCATCGGCTATTCCTTCCCTTTTTCATCATATTTCTCTGCCCATTTGCTGACCCGGTAGCGGTAGATGGCAAGCTCTTCCGACCAGAAATCGCCCGGCAAACCGGCTTTCTGTTTCAGGTGCAGCATGAATTCGGCGACGGACGGCAGTTGTTCCCACACTTGCGGCAGGAAGGTGCTGCGATGGCGGCCATATTCGATGATCACGCCGTCGACGTCGGGCTGCAGTTGTTCCAGCGCATGCGCTTCGCTGGTGAATTGCAGCGTTTCTTTCGGCGTCAGCAGTGACACTTCGATCTGGATTTGGCTGAATTCGGCCCGCTTCAATGGTGAAAATCGCGGGTCGCGCAATGCGGCTGCCTGCGCGTTGGCTTTCACGTCCTGCAGTAGCGGACGGTAGGCTTCAAGCGTGCCGATGCAACCGCGCAGTTGCCGGTTTTGCCTGAGCGTGACGAAACACGCGCCCGGTTCTGCCAGCCACGGGGCGGATTCGTCGGCATCCGCTGGTTGACCCAGCGCGGTCGAAATCGACGAGCGTGCTATCGGCAGCAGCACCCGGCCGCGATCTTCGGTGTCATCATCCATTGCCGGGTTCCTCGAAAAAGGCGAACGATGCATAGCCGACCACGCGGTGTTTGTCGCCAGCAGTATCGCCCGAATTGCACTGCGCAATCAGTTGCGGGCGAAGATGATGGCGTTTTGCCGCCAGCAGCAGCCCGTTGATGGGAACCGCGCCGCAGGCTTGCTGGTAATCCTGCAACGGCTGCAGAGACAGGATGTTTTCCATCGTTGCGCGGTCGATGGCGGTCGCCTGGTCGTAAGCCAGGAAATGCGACAGATCGGAACTGATGACAATCAGCGTTTCATCACCGCCCCACAACCGGTCGAGCACTTCGGCTACTTCGTCGGCGCTGGCGTTGCCAACCGCCAGTGGCAGCAGTTTGAATTCACCCAGCAGGCTTTGCAGAAACGGCAATTGCACTTCGAGCGAATGTTCGGCCGCATGGGCGGCCGCGCTGATGCCGATCTGCGGCATGTCGGCCAGGCTGGCGATGGCATCGCGGTCGAGTTCAATCGTGCCCAGCGGCGTGGCGAAGGCGTTTGCGTCCGGCAGCGCAAGTCCGCGAACCGCAACCCGGTGCGCAGGGCCGAGCAGGATGACGCGGGTAATCGTCGTCGCGTATTTCGCCAACCCGGCATAAGCGGCGGCGGCCGTTGTACCGGAATAAATGTAGCCGGCGTGAGGCACAATCAGCGCTTTCGGGGCGGGGGCCACAGTCGGACGGGTAGCAGCCAGCATCGCGCGCACGTCGCTGGCCAGCGCGGCGGGCTGCGCTGGATAAAAGGTTCCGGCAACTGCGGGTGGGCGGATGTTATGCACGCGTCGTCCCAGGTGGTTGGTCAAGGCCATATATCGGCATGAATGAACGGATTTTAAAGGCATGTGGAGGGGCAAAGCTTTGTGAATCATCAGACAACCGCCCGCATGGCTCACACGCTCAGGCGTCCCGCAGCTGGCTTGCTGCGCCACGGTTTGTGAGTTGAAAGTAAAAGTGGTGGGGTATATGGCTAAAACATGCTTCTGCTCCACATTTTGCTGGCTGTTTTTAGATACTAGGTGGAGTATATTTTTTGGCCTTAATGACTAAATATTAATTTCGGTCAGTTATTTTTGGCCTTATTACGCGAAATTGGCATCGGGGTCATTTATTCAGAGATTGTGGCGGCATTGCAGACAAAAGTGGTTTGGCGGTATCTGCCGTTGCGGCGATAACATATAATCGCTCATTACACGAAAATTTGATGCGCAGTGGCTGTTTGCGCCACGGCCGGTTAACAGGAGAGCATATGGCATCGATCAACAAGGTCATCATCGTCGGCAACCTCGGGCGCGATCCGGAAACCCGCTATACCACCGGCGGCGACGCGATTGCCAACATCGCGATCGCAACGTCGGATCGCTGGAAGGACAAGGCGACAGGCGAGCAGAAGGAGGCGACCGAATGGCACCGCGTGACCTTCTTTGGCAAGCTGGCGGAAATTGCCGGCCAGTACCTGAAAAAGGGCTCGCAGGTGTACGTCGAAGGCAGGTTGCGTACGCGCAAGTACACCGACAAAGATGGCATTGAGCGTTATGCGACTGAAATCATCGCGGATACGATGCAGATGCTTGGCGGCCGGCAGGGTGCTGGTGAGCCGATGGATGAAGGCTATAGCCGTCCGCCGGTACGCCAGAATACGGGAGCGGCTAGTGGTGCAGGCGGGTCTGGCGGCCGTCCGGCGCAGCGTCCGTCGTCGAACCTGTCGGATATCGATGACGATATACCGTTCTAGGATTTACCTTGGACTGTAAACGTAAAGTTTTCTATTTAGAAGCCCTGCTAGTCAGGGCTTTTTTGATTTTTATGGGGTGTTACTAAGCTGGCGACCAAACTCCTTTTTAATCAAAAGGTTAGTGCAACTGAAACTTGGGTTTATCAATTTCTGCAGCGAGTGGTTGTTATCAAAATAGAATTTTATTGAGTTTTATTGGATTCCACTAATTAGTGAAATCCAATAATTCCTTATAAAAATATGGCCAAGGCTTAGGTCTGCTTGCCTTGCGGAGGAAGCGGCCACGTCCGCCAACGGTTGGTATCCATGTCGGATGCAGAAAGGCTGTTTAGTTTCGTGCGATCATATTCCTCATCGCAGCATGGTCCTGTTCCGCGCCAAGGCCATGCTTGACGAGCTGATCGCCGGCTTTCCGCCGCGCTCGCCCATCCACCGCAAGACGTCACCGGAACGTTCGACAGCATGAGTACACGCATCCATCCGCAGGCCCGGACGACCCCAAAGATCAGGCAGGAGATCAAAGACTCCGGGCTGTCCGACCGCCAGGCGGCCAAGGTCTTCAACATTACCCGCGCCACCGCCGCCAAGTGGCTCAAGCGCGACGATGTGCAGGATCGCTCACACTGCGCGCACACCCTGCACACGACCTTGAGCGCGGTGCAGGAGGTCATCGTGCTGTCGCTACGCCAGTCGCTGTATCTGCCGCTCGACGACCTTCTCTTCATCACACGTCAGTACATTAATCCGGACGTATCGCGCTCCGGCATAGCCCGCCTGCTCAAGCGCGAAGGCATGGCACGCCTGGAGGACGTCATTCCCAAGGCCGAGGGCGAAACGATCCCGGCCAGGAAGACTTTCAAGGACTACGAGCCGGGCTTCCTGCACGTCGACATTAAATATCTGCCGCAGATGCCTGACGAGACCTCGCGCCGCTACCTGTTCGTAGCCATCGATCGCGCCACGCGCTGGGTATTCCTGCACGTCTACGGCGACATGACGGAGCGCAGCAGCGTGGATTTCCTGCGCCGACTCAAGCTGGCTTCGCCGATCAAGATCGCCAAGATCCTCACCGACAACGGTTCGCAGTTCACCGACCGCTTCACGGCGAAGGATAAGAAACCCAGCGGCCAGCACGCCTTCGATAAGGGCTGCGCTAGCAGGGGCATCGAACACCGCCTGGCGCCACCGCGTCATCCGCAGACCAACGGCATGGTGGAGCGCTTTAACGGACGCATCAGCGAGCTGCTGCAGCAGACCCGCTTCGACAGCCGAGCTGATCTGGAGGCGACCTTGCTCAATTATTTGAAGCTTTATAACCACCACATTCCGCAGCGCGCCATCGGCTCGACGACGCCGATCCAGGCCCTCAAGGAATGGCAACGTCGCAAGCCAGAATTGGGCCTGTCCAGAATTTTGTGTAAACGGACATTTGGCAGGAAACTGTCGCGTTGTCCGGAGTGCACATGATTACCAAGAAACACAACATCCCAGATGAAC
>Ga0316613_10000758_pt1 | contig 23953 bp, 12 predicted proteins | sample OWC_soil_day10_C_2_FD_207647 | JGI IMG/M metagenome (GOLD analysis project Ga0316613, IMG submission 207647) | Wetland soil microbial communities from Old Woman Creek delta, Ohio, United States - OWC_soil_day10_CT_b | ecosystem: Environmental > Terrestrial > Soil > Wetlands | place: USA: Ohio...
ATTTGCAGATGATGAGTTGGTAATGATTGTCTTGAAATTTAAGTTAATTAAAAGCAAATGGTATTTGTATGATTATAAGGATGGATTTGCAGATGAATAATGGCGAAAATAATTCACATCTACTATCTCTTGTTGCCCGTAGGCTACCGTCAGGCTGTTCGGCGTAGCTCCTCGATGGGCGTAGGCTGCGTGCGGAAGCGTTCGGCGTAGCTGGAAGTGGCTGTTGCACAACCGTATCAAAATCTCCCGTCCTTCCGGATATGCAATGGGCTTGGCCCGTCGGGTGTGATTTGCAATCACACCCTTGATTACTAAGAGGATTTGTAATCCGACTTCGCCAACGCTGACACCGAGTACGCCTACAACGCCAACGGCGCGATGACCAAAGATTCAAACAAGGGAATTTCTTCGATTAGCTATAATCTGCTAAATTTGCTACAGCAGGTGGACATCCTCAGCCCCTTGGCAGAAGCACGGAATGCGTATAGCTATTCGGCGGATGGCGTGAAGCTGAGAGTGGGGAAATACCTACGATTTCCAGGCAAGGCCGTATGACTTGAATTACATCGATTTCTGGACACCTGATTCCAGGACCGAAAAGAAGCCGTGGATGTCACCGTATGTTTATTGCAGCGACAATCCTGTAAATCGGGTCGATTCGGACGGACAGTTTGACTTTGCAATTCCTGGGGTAGGAATTCGTGGCATTCCCTACTGGCCTGCTGATTCTAAAACGGGGCAGGCCACCGCCACCGCACGGGTGTGTGATGTGTAAGAAAGAGGGAATATATATGGTACGTGCAAAAGAATTCGTGCGGGAGCGGTGAAGATGCGCAACCGTCCCAAAGCGGGAGGATGCCCAATCGCCAGCTTGCGCAAATCGCGCAAATCAGACGGAGCGATAGGCGGAACTTGCGCAGCCTGCGCAAAGCACGGCCAAGCACGGCGCTGACTTGCGGAGCGTCCGCAAGAAGCGTTTGAGGGCTAATTGACAGCGGCGCAGCCTGCGCTAGGAACTCAAAACGAACAAGAGCGACTTGCGCACACCACGCAGCCTCGTCCTTCCGGATATGCGATTAACCCCTCGGGTGTGATTTAGCTCGGCTGATTTTCAATTCTAATCACATCCTTGGTTACTAAGAGGATTTGTAATCCGACTTTGCCAACACCGCTATGACCAAAGATTTAAACAAAGGAATCACGAATATCTCGTACAATTTGCTAAATTTCCCCCAGCAGATCGATATCAATAACCCGTCTATTTGGATATTCTGTCTCTGCCTATTTCCATCCGGAGATTATTTCTTGAGCAAGTCGTCCAATCCTTTTTTGTTTTTCTCGGCTCGTTTATTTGCCTTCTCCGCTCGCTTCTCTTTCAGGTTTTTCTGCGGAGATTTTTTCTCCGCCTTATTGCTTTTTTCTTCTTTTGACATAGTGGTTGAAATTAATTTGTTATCAGTTAGTTTCCTTGGGGATCTATTTCTTTTGATAGAAATACACGGCCGCCGTGATGGACCAAGTGCGGTCTTTTACCGAATAACTCCCGTCGCTCAATTTGTAATTGTCGGTCAGTCCAAATCCGTAGTTGGCACCCAGTTGGAGAAAGTTGAGAAGTTCCACGCCAGCACCGAAATTCAATCCGGCTGTGAACCATTCAGTTTTCCATCTTCGGGAAAGGTCATCGTTGGTGATGTAACTGAAATTCTTGTCGCCCGCAATCCTGAAACCGACATAAGGGCCACCGTTAATATAAGGTTTGATGTTTTCCGAAACGGGAATGGCAATTTTGAAACTCGTTGGAATCTCTAAGTAGCTCGTCGTTTGCTTTGACTGCCCTTTCACTTGGATACCTTTCTGAGCGAACAGAATAGAGGCTTGAGCTCCAAACCGTTCATTAATCATGGCTTCCACTGTGGGGCCGAACGTGAATCCTGAAACATTTTTGGTGTCTATGCTTCCGGAAACTCCCGAAGTGGTGATGCCGCCTTTGACTCCAAACCGAACCTGGGATTGTGCTGACGGCAACAATAGTATAAATAAGGAAAATGAAATTATAAATTTGTTCATATTGTTTTTTGTTGGTTATCGGACGATTACCGTTGTGTTTTATCCCTTACAGGCCGTCGTCGCCTTTGAGATCTGTTGTGGAAATCGTTTCATATACAAAGGTCGGCATCGATCGACCGATAAGCGTTACACAATTTAAATTATAAATTACATAATCCACATGCTTTTGGCGATCCGGCGATCCCTTCTGGGGCCGTTCACGGGCTGTCCTGCTGATTTTCAAGAATCAAGATCGAATAATTATGTAACTTACCGGATGTATTGTGTAACACTTTCCGTCGAAAATAGACGTACCTTATCCGATTCATATAGAGAGCAAAGAAATCACTTCCGGCTTTCTTAAAAGAAGACAAATGTGGAAATTAATAAAGCCTCAACGGTTGAAGATACGCATCAACCCAAAGCCATTTTCTGGCGAATTGTTCAATAGGGAGCAGCTCACACAACACGCAAGGTTGCTTGGTGCGGAGCAGCAAACAGTGGGTAGTACCCGGAATAATTTTTTGCGCGAACAATTGGACTACAACGATGAGGTTTTGCACAACTTCAACAACGAGATCCTAGTGGGCAATGATAGTAGCCACACAACCCCTGCCACGGAATGGTTGTTGGATAACTTTTACCTGATCGAGGAACATATCCTGTTGGCTCGCTACCACTATCCGAAGAGATACAACATGCAATTGCCTTCCCTCCTGAAAGGCGGCTACAAGGAGCTTCCCCGTGTGTATAGTGCCGTGATAGAATTGATTTCGCATACAGATGCACAGGTTGACGAAGAATCCCTCCATGTGTTTTTTGAAGCTTATCAGACGGGTGCGATACTGAAAATTGGCGAACTGTGGGCGATTCCTATCATGTTGCGTCTTGCCCTGATTGAAAATTTACAACGGATCGCCACCCGCTTGCAATTGGATCAAAAGCATCGTGAAATAGCCAAAGCTTGGGTGGACAAATTGGAAGATGTTGTGCTGAAAAAGCCCTCGAAGCTGATCGAGATCGTTTCCGATATGGCCAAAACAGACATTCCGCTTTCGGGTTCTTTTGTTTCGGAGTTTAGCCAGCGATTGTCTTCTCAAAATTCCGCTTTGCAAATTGCCCGGAATTGGTTGGAGCAACGGTTGGCGGAAGACGGGTTGTTTATCGATGAACTGATTTACCAGGAAAATCAGGACCAGGCTGCCAACCAGCTTTCGGTGAGCCACAGCATCAACAGCCTGCGGTATATCAATACATCGGATTGGAAAATATTTGTAGAAAACCAAAGTGGAGTTGAACACATTTTATTGAAAGACCCGGCGGAGATTTATGGCTTCATGGATTTCAACACCCGCGACCATTACCGGCACATCGTGGAATCGCTTGCGCAAAAAAGCCCTTGCACGGAGATTCAGGTTGCGGAATATGCCATTACATTGGCGCAGCTTCATCGGGACACGGACAACCGGCACCAGCATGTGGGGTATTATCTTGTTGGAGATGGGAAATATTTATTAAACAATGAGATCGAGATTGAGTCAACCATCGGTAGCCGGATAAGGGAGAACTTCAGGCGTTTTCCCCTGAACATTTACATGGGTTCTATCGCTTTCCTATCCATACTTGGGCTTGTGGCCTTTGCCTATAGCTTTCAATCGCCCGAGATGCCTCTCACGAATGGTTGGTTTATCGCATTGTCTCTTCTTTTCTTTATTTGTATAAGCCAGTTTTCTGTCTTTTTTGTGAATTGGCTGATAACGCTGCTTGCAGAGCCAGATGTGCTGCCCCGGCTTGACTTTTCAAAGCGTATTCCAGTCGAATGCCGTACCATGGTGATTATTCCAAGTTTCCTTTCAAATCAAAAAAACGTGGATCATCTTATCGGGCAGCTGGAACTTCATTTTCTGGCGAATAGGAATGCCAACCTCTATTTTGGTTTGCTCACCGACTTTGTGGACTCAACCCATGAAACAGAAAGCTTGGACAACCTTTTGCTAAGTCGAGCAAGTACTGGCATTGATGATCTGAATAAAAAATATGCCGCCGAGGAGAATACTTTGTTTTATCTCTTCCACCGTCCTCGTTTTTGGAATGCCCAAGAACAAGCATGGATAGGATATGAACGGAAGAGAGGCAAGCTAATGCAGTTCAATGCTTTGTTGAGAGGAGGATCAGCGTCTTGTTTCTCCCTTATAAAAGCCGATTCGGCCGTTCTGCCCACCATCAAGTATGTGATAACCTTGGACACCGACACACAGTTGTCGCCCGAAACGGCACATAAGTTGATCAGCACGATGGCTCATCCGTTGAATCAACCCGAATTTGATCCAAGGCGAAATGTGGTCGTTCGTGGCTATGGAGTTTTGCAGCCACGTGTCTCTTCCAACCTTGTCAGTAGCCAATGTTCTCTTTTTTCTCGCTTGTTTACACGCGATTCGGGTGTGGACATTTATACCCGGGCTGTGTCTGATGTGTATCAGGATGTGTTTCACGAAGGATCTTATGTAGGCAAGGGTATTTACGATGTGGATGCTTTCAATACGGCTTTGAACAACCGTTTTCCCGAAAATAAGATACTTAGCCACGACTTGTTGGAATCGGCTTATGTTCGTTCTGCCTTGGTGGGCGATGTGGAAGTGACCGAATCTTTCCCTTCGGGATACGATGTGGATGCCAATCGTCGGTACCGCTGGATGCGTGGCGACTGGCAAATAATCCAGTGGCTGCTTCCTTGGGTTCCTAGCTTCGGCAAAGGACTCACCGAAAATTCCATTTCAGGTTTAAGCAAATGGAAAATCTTCGACAACCTTCGCCGGAGCATCGTTTCGCCAGCCACCTTGCTGTTCCTGATCGGTTTCTCAATTCTGTTTCCTCAGGAATTGTGGCTAGGACTAGTTTTGATACTGCTAATTGCCACTATGCCATTCCTGTTCGAAAACACAACCAACACCCTGCGCAAGGCCCACGACCAGTCTTGGAAGCAGCACCTGCGGGAAGTGGTTCAAAAAGGGCGGCATCAAATGTTGCAAGTATTGTTTTCGTTGGTAGTACTCCCTTATGAGGCTTATCTGTGCACGAAAGCTATTGCACTCACTTTTTGGAGGCTCACTTTCTCACACAAGCACTTCTTGCAATGGCAATCCTTTGCTGATGCGGAACACAAATCGGAGAACTCGGCTTCCGCGTTCTATAAAAAGATGTGGTTTTCGCCAGCTATGGCCTTCCTATGTGGAATATCCCTTGGAGCGTACAATCCGGTGTTGCTCTATGTGTTGCCTTTTCTTCTGGTGTGGATAATAGCTCCTTATCTGGCAAAACATGTAAGCTCCCCAGTGAAGCAAAAGGCTTCCAAGATTACGCAAGAGCAACAGCTCCTGTTGCACAAAATAGCCCGCAAAACATGGCATTTCTTCGAGGTGTTTGTAAACGAAAAACACAATTGGCTACCGCCCGACAATTATCAGGAAATTCCCACTCCAAGGATCGCTTCACGCACCTCGCCCACCAACATCGGGTTGTCGTTGTTGTCGAATTTGTCGGCCTACGATTTGGGGTATCTTTCGGCTGGAAAGTTGGTAGAGCGAACAGCTTCCACTTTGGATACCATAACCAAATTGAAAAAGCACAAAGGACATTTGTACAATTGGTACAACACCGAAACGCTTGAGCCGATGCTTCCACTCTATGTATCAAGTGTGGACAGCGGAAATTTGGCTGGACACCTGCTTACTTTGAGTGAAGGTTTAAAGGGTCTGAAAGAAACCAAAATATACGACCCTGTTGTTTTTGCAGGTTTGCTCGATACGGTTCGCCTCATGAGAAGTATCGACGACAAAAATAGCAAGCTAATTCTCCTTGAAAAGAAACTGTCCGAACCCCTGCCAGAGACTTTGTCGGCAGCCTTCAACTTTATGGAATTGCTTGAAAGGCAAATTGAAAAGGCCAACGATTCGTTCTTGTCAGACGATTTCTCGCTGTGCTTGTGGGGTGAGATATTGATGGATAACTGCAAAGACCACATGGTTGAAATGGATCTTTTAGCTCCTTGGCTAAAGGAATACCAAGTGATACTGGCCGAAAAACAGGGCAAAGGGATAAACGCCCAACACTCGAATTATATTGCAGCCATTCTCAAGCCTTTGGAGACTGTGCCGACATTGAAGGAAGTGGCAAATTTGGAAAACACGGCCTGCTTGTACTTGGAATCTATCCTGCACGAGCAATCGGCTCGCAAAGCTCCCCTCGATGATGATGGAGCGGCATACATGAAAGAATGGATCGCTTGCCTGAAGGATGCGGCAACAAACGCAAAACAGCGATTGCAGATGCTGGATGTACTGGCTTTGCAGGGCGAAAGTTTCGCCAACATGGATTTTGCATTTCTCTATAATCCGGCGAAAAAGCTATTCACTATTGGCTATAACGTGGCCGAACAACGGTTGGATACAGGCTCCTATGACATGCTTGCTTCGGAAGCCCGGCTATGCAGTTATGTGGCCATCGCTCAAGGCCAAATACCGCTCGACCACTGGTTTTCCCTCAGCCGTTTGCTGATACTCTCGCAAGGCAAACCTATTTTGGTGTCGTGGAGCGGCTCCATGTTTGAATACCTGATGCCCTTGCTGGTGATGCCAAACTACGGGCAAACCTTGTTGGATCAAACCTACAAAGGGATTGTTCACGAACAGATCGAGTACGGCAACACGTTCAATGTGCCATGGGGGATTTCCGAATCGGGACTGAATCGCATAGACACTCATTTCAACTATCAATACAAAGCGTTTGGTATTCCAAGCCTGGGGCTAAAACGTGGTTTGTCAAAAGAATTGGTGATAGCTCCTTATGCGACCCTGCTGGCATTGATGGTGAATCCACGGAAAGCTTGCGAAAACGTGGAACGGCTGTCTGCTGCGGGATACGAAGGAGATTACGGGTACTATGAGGCTATCGATTACACACCTGCTCATTTACCATTGAACGAGACAAGCATCACAATCCACTCCTACATGGCGCACCACCAGGGAATGGGGCTTTTGTCGATCGCCAATTTGATGAACGATAATTTGATGCAAAAGCGCTTTATGGCTTGCCCCATGATCAAGGCTTTTGAACTTTTGCTACAAGAAAAAGTGCCACACAATGTGACAACCGATGTCATTTCGGATGATTCAAAATTTGAAATAAAAGGAATTAATCCCTTGTTTACCGACAGCATCGGACGCACGCGGTTTTTCGATGATAAAAATATCGCTCCCGAGGTGAATATATTGTCCAACGGACGTTATCAACTCATGGTGAACAATTCCGGGGGGGGATATAGCCGATGGAATAACTTGGCCGTGACTCGTTGGCGCGAAGATGCGGTAGCTGGGTGTTGGGGGCTGTTTATTTATCTGCGTGATACGGATACCGGCGAATATTGGTCTGTGGGCAACCAACCCATAACAGCCGCTTCGAAAGAGTACAAAGTGAAATTTACACAAGCTTATGCCGAGTTTGAACAACGCTATTCGAAACTCGCGATAAGCACCACTATCTGCGTTTCCCCGGAAGATGACATCGAACTGAGACGCATCACACTCACGAATTATACGAATAAGCCCCGGACCATTGAATTGACCACCTATAGCGAAGTGGTGATTGCGCCACAAGATGCGGACGAGGCACACCCTGCATTCAGCAACCTGTTTGTTCAAACTCGTTTCAATGCGGCTGCTTCGTCCATATTCTGCACCCGCCGTCCTCGTTCTCAGGACGAAAATCCGCCGCACTTGCTGCACCTAATGGTAGCCGACCACAATCAAACGAATGATATCTCGTGTGAAACAGATCGTTCCCGTTTTGTGGGACGTGGACACGGACTGAGTAATCCTTTGGCCATGCAGCAAACCGGTGCGCTGTCCAACAGCGAAGGTTCTGTTTTGGATCCGGTGGTAGCATTGCGCCGCACGGTGGTGATTCCTCCAGGCAAAAAAGTGAATGTGTTTATCGCCTTGGGCATGTCCGATTCGCAAGCCGGAGCAACTGCACTATCGGACAAATACCAGAATAGCCGGATGGCCGACCGAGCCTTTGAATTGGCTTGGACGCATAGCCATGTAGCACTTTATCAGCTGAATACTACCGAATCCCAAGCGCAGGTTTTTTCAAAAATGGCGAGTTCCTTGGTGTATATGAACTCTCACTTAAGGGCGGATTCAGCTATTTTGAAAAACAACAAGCGCGGGCAAAGCAGCCTATGGAGTTATGGCATTTCGGGCGACATTCCGGTGGTGCTATTACGAATAAGCGACATGGCCAACATCGAACTCGTGCGGCAATTGATTTTGGCTCATGCCTACTGGCGGACGAAGGGGCTAAAAGTGGATCTTGTCATATTGAACGAAGATATTTCGCTCTACCGCCAATCGCTCTACGATGAGATTATTAACTTGGTAGCTGGCAGCATGGAGGCTCCGCTCTTGGACAAACAAGAAGGGATTTTTGTCCGCCGCACCGAATACATGCCATACGAGGATATCTTGTTGCTTCAATCCGTAGCCCGCATTGTGGTAAGCGACGAAAAAGGAAGCCTCTCGGAACAAATAGAGGGCGGCTTGATTATAGAGCTAAAAACACCATTGTTGAGGCCCGAACGTACTATCAATACGGCAAACAAAGCCAATTTGCCTCCTCCCCATTTGCTGTTTCGGAACGGATTGGGTGGTTTTGCTCCCGATGGAAACGAATATGTCATCAGCTTGACATCCGATGCAGATACGCCTGCGCCGTGGTGCAATGTGCTGGCCAACGAGCATTTTGGCACGGTAGTGTCTGAAAGCGGAAGTGCCTATACTTGGGGCGAAAATGCGCATGAATTTCGCTTAACTCCTTGGAACAACGACACGGTGGAAGATAAGTCTGGTGAGGCTTTTTACATTCGTGACGAGGAAACCGGGCAATATTGGTCGCCGACCCCATCACCCGCCAGAGGAGTTACCCCTTACGTTATTCGGCACGGCTTTGGATATACCGTTTTTGAACATACTGAAAATGACATTAAATCGGAATTCTGGATATATGTCGCCTTGGATGCTTCTGTCAAGTTCTCCATCCTGAAAGTTACAAATCTCTCGGAACGTACACGAAAGATTTCGGCCACAGGATATTACGAGTGGATATTGGCCGACAGGAAATCCAAAAGCCTCTTGCACCTTCAAACAGAGATAGACATCGAGACGGGAGTGCTTTTTGCCCGAAATCTCTACAATCCTGATTTTGCAGGAAAAATCGCTTTCATCGATGTGAATGGTCCTCGAACAGTCACTGGCGACCGGAAAGAATTCATCGGGCAAAACAGCAATCTGTCCCATCCCGAAGCTATGAAACGCACCCGCTTGTCAGGAAGGACGGGAGCAGGATTCGATGCTTGTGGTGCGGTTCAAGTCTCTTTGGAATTGGCAGGAAAGGAGACCAAGGACGTTCGTTTCAAATTGGGGTTTGCTCACGACAAACAAGAGATGAAGAAGTTGGTGCTGGATTACCGCTACACGGGTGCATCCGAAGACGTGCTGGCTCATGTCAGGAATTACTGGAATCGTACACTCCATGCTATTGGCGTGGATACACCCGATGCTTCCATCAATGTGATGGCCAACGGCTGGCTGCTATATCAAACCCTCAGCAGCCGTGTATGGGCCCGTTCCGGATTTTACCAATCAGGTGGGGCTTACGGTTTTCGCGATCAATTGCAGGATGTGATGGCATTGGTGCATACAGCACCTGAAATTTGCCGGCAACAAATCCTCCGTTGCGCTGCCCACCAATTCACGAAAGGGGATGTTCAGCATTGGTGGCATCCGCCGATGAATAGGGGCGTACGGACTCATTTCTCGGACGATTACTTGTGGCTACCTTATGTGGCATGCCACTATATGACAAGCGTGGGCGATAAGGATATTTTGGATGAAGTGGTGTCCTTTATTGAAGGTCGTGACTTGGGGCCGGATGAGGAGTCTTACTATGATCAAATCAATCTTTCGAGCCAATCTGCCACACTCTACGAACATTGCGTGCGTAGCATTCGCTACGGACTGAAATTTGGGGTGCACGGTTTGCCCCTGATGGGATGTGGCGACTGGAACGATGGGATGAACCTCGTGGGGAGATACGGAAAAGGTGAAAGTGTTTGGCTGGCTTTCTTTCTCTACGATGTGTTGGTCAAATTTTCCGATGTAGCCAAAGGCTATGGCGATCAATTGTTTGCTAACGAGTGCACGGTGCAAGCAGAAGAATTAAGGAAAAACATCCGGCTACATGCTTGGGATGGCGAATGGTACCTGCGTGCATTTTTTGACGATGGAAGTCCCCTCGGTTCGAGCCAAAACAACGAATGCCGCATCGACTCCATTGCGCAAAGCTGGTCTGTGATCAGCGGTGCGGGAGACAAGGAGCGTTCGGACAAGGCAATGAATCAAGTGGGTAAGCAGTTGGTGGATAGGGGAAATCGCTTGATCCGGTTATTCACTCCATCTTTTGATACATCGCCGTTGAATCCGGGATACATCAAAGGGTATATTCCAGGAGTGCGTGAAAATGGAGGGCAATATACACATGCCGCCATTTGGACAGCTTGGGCTTTTGCCATGATGGGCGAGACAGATAAAGCTTGGGAGCTTTTGGAATTGCTCAATCCGGTGCAACATGGAGCAACAGCGCAGCAAATTGCCATCTACAAAGTAGAACCCTACGTGGTGGCAGCAGATGTGTATAGCAACCCTCAGCACATTGGCCGGGGAGGCTGGACTTGGTACACAGGTTCTGCTTCGTGGATGTACCGTTTGTTGGTGGAGGTACTGCTGGGTATGAATCGTTCAGGAAACAGGTTGCATTTGACACCTCATCTGAAAACAGGATGGAATTCCTACAAGGCACATTACAATTTCCAAGAAACCATCTACCACATCACCATTCACCGCATAACAGATTCTACTGAACCTTATCTTATGCTTGATGGCGTGATGCAAAACGAAGTAGATCGGATTACGATGGAGAATGATTGCACAGAACATGCAATTGACATGTGGGTGTGAATTCTTAAATTTGCTAATTTATAATTGTTTATAGATTGTCAATATTGTTACGGCGTTTGTTTTTCAGGTTTTTGTAAAAGGACGGGGTTAGCCCCGTCACTTTTTTAAATTGGTTGGAAAGATGTGCAACGCTGCTATAATGCAATCGGTAAGAAATCTGGGTAAGGTTTAACTCATCGTAGAGAATTAATTCTTTCACCCGTTCTATTTTGTGCGCAATAATAAAATGCTCGATGGTCACCCCTTCTGCTTCCGAAAAAAGATTGGACAGGTAGGTATAGTTGTGGCCTAATTTTTCGCAGATATAATCCGAAAAATTCACTTTCAAGGCTTCATCCGAGTGATGTACAAGTTCAATAACCGTTGTCTTTATTTGTTCTATCAGAATAGCTTTTTTGTCATCCATTAATTCGAGTCCCGATTCCAATAAGGTTTTAGCAAGTTGTTCTCTCTGTTCGTGGGATATTTTCTCTACCGTTTCAATTACTCCCAGTTCAACACTGGAATAGCTGATCCCAAACTCCTGCAGATTCTGCTTCACCATCATGATGCATCGGCGGCTAACCATATATTTGATAAATATCTTCATATAGTTTATATAATCTTGTAAGGTAGTCAATTATTATCATAAAACGAAGGATATTATTCATAATCAGTCACAATCGCTCGACAAGTAGGTGTTTTATAGGCAAACATCTTGTTTATATTTGCATTTAAGTCGGATTAATCTAAAAATCAGCATGCTAAAAATACCCTTGTGTGCTTTTGCTCTAACTTTATTTTCTCTATTCGTCATGAGTGCCTGTGGGCAACCGAAGAAGAGAGAAAAAGCGGTATCTCAACCCGAAAAATCTGAAGTTGCACAACAGATCACGCATGTCTATTTTTATGACGACTTCCCGCAAAAAGTAGGCAAGCGGGCAGTGTTGGATCTGGCGAAAATACTACCGGATGTGCAATTAGAAGAAAAGCTTCCTCTTCCCGATACAGCTTATTACAAACCCCGCAATCGCTATTTAGCCACCGTGCTACTGGATGGGCAACTCACATTGAAGCCAAAAGGGGATCTTGTGCTTGGCATCACGGACAAAGACATCAGCCTCAAATATAAGCACTACGACAATTGGGGAGTGATGGGATTGAGTTATCAGGGAAATGAAGTGGCGGTTGTTTCAACGTTCCGTTTGGGTGGAGTGGAGAAAATGGACCGGAGGGATTTCCTTAAGCTCATTCTTCACGAACTTGGACATACAGAAGGACTTCCGCATTGTGCCGAAGGAAGATCTTGCATCATGCGTGATGCTGAAGGGAAAAATAATTTCCCCCAATTGACGAGCTTCTGTCCTTCGTGCAAGAAGTTTCTTGAAGGCAAAGGATGGAAGTTACCCTGAAATCAGTTAGGCGAATACAAAGGGACGGCAAAACCACTATTCCTCTTCAAACTTCAAGGCCTTTTCATCGTCAAACTCATTCTCCCAACGCGAAACTACGCAGCTCGCCAACATATTGCCAGTAACATTTACAGAAGTCCTGGCCATATCCATCAATTCGTCGATGCCATAAATGGCCATGATGGGCCATATCGGCAAATTGAAAGTGGAAGCCGTGGCGATGAGTATAACCAAGGATGCTCTTGGGACGGCTGCTACGCCCTTGCTGGTGAGTACCAGGGTGAGGCAAATCATCAGTTGCTCCCAAATAGACAGATGTATGCCGGCGGCCTGCGCCACAAACACGGCTGCAAGAGACAAGTAAAGGGTAGTACCATCCAAATTGAAGGTGTAGCCTGTGGGGATGACAAACGAGACCACCTTTTTGGAAACGCCAAAACGGTTCATGTTCTCCATCGCTATGGGCAGGGCGGCATCGGAACTTGTAGTGGCAAAAGCTATGGATACAGGTTCTTTGGCTGCTTTGATAAATTGCCGGATGGGGATTTTATTCCATAAAGCCACAGGAACCAGGACGAGCAAAACAAACACCATCAAGGCAAGATATAGCGTGAGCAAGAGCAACAGCAGGTTTTTGAGAATGTCTATACCTAAATGCCCGACCGTCACGGCAATGGCCGCCCCAACCCCAAATGGAGCAAAATACATGATGATATTCACAAACTTGAACATCGTTTCGGACAGGCTTTCGGCCAGTTGGAGCATTGGCCTCTTCTTGGAGTCGGGCAACTGTGCCAATGCAATCCCAAAAATGAGGCTGAATACCACAATCGGCAACACATTTCCTTCATAAATCGACTTCACAATGTTTTCGGGAAAAATGTCGATAATGTGTTGATCCCACGTCTTCCCTGAGGCATCGGGCAGAACCTGTAGAATATTGTCAGGCACATCCACATGTGACTTTTCCAGAATATCAACCACTTGCATTTGCAATTTCCGGTCGTTGGATACAGGCAGATCCTTGAGCATCTTGTCAGGAACCTCGATTCCCATGCCGGCTCCTGTCAGGTTGATAAACGCCAAGCCAATAACAAGGGCAAAAGTGGTGACCACTTCAAAATAAAGCAAAGATTTCCAAGCCATTTTTCCGATTTGCTTCAAGTCGCTGTGTGTTGCTATTCCAACAACGAGCGTACCAAACAAAAGCGGAGCAATCACCGTCTTGATCATTCGCAGGAATATGGTGTTCAAAAATTTGAGGTGTTGCGAAAACTCGGGAAAATCCAATCCGATTAAAACACCAATGCCCATCCCTGTAAAAATCCAAGTAGTGAGGCTTCGCTTCAAGCAGGCATACACAAAAACAGCGGTCATAAATGCCCAACGGGAAATCTGCATGGCAACATCGCTCACTGAGAAAAACGATAACCAATCAAAAACGTGGAGTGCCGCTGCAATGGTGAATACAATCAGAATCACAACCAATACCTGGGATTTCTTCATAATGTATAGGGATAAAAATGGACTGAATCAAATCTCGTATTTATAAAGCGAATTTGCTAACAAGCAGCAAATCGCATTTTTGGCCTGACTGATTATACGACAATGAATTATTCTCACGGCCTAATACACAAATATGAACATTTTTTGATGAAAGCCGCTCCTAATATCAATCCGCCAAACGATTATTTTGTTTTTTTAAGGATGTGGTGCGTCCGATTCTTACCCTCCCCCTGTTCTGTTGAGCTGGATTTTGCTTTTCGAAAAGTTAGAGTAGGCTTCGTTCTAAACAAATCTGTTGATTTCACCCCGCAAGCAATGCCGGATAATGATGGTGCGTTAAATGTATTGATGAAGAACCCGCTTAGATAATGAATCCATTTATTTTCTGGTATGATTTCTGGATAGCTCCATCTTCTTAAGCAAAAAACCTCCAAAACCGGACTCTTCTAATCCAGCTTTGGAGGTTTTCAGAGAATCTTCCACCGGCCTTACTTTGCATCCGCAAGCCGGAAGAGGAAGAACTGAGTCCCGAATTTATTCTCGTCCAACTTGATGCAGTACTTCCCGTCCACCAACCAATATTTCTTTCGGTAGCAATACTTGTCGGCGGATTCGGTCAGGTAATTAACGTGAGTTCGACCTAAGCATTAGAATATAGCCAATTGCGTGTCTTCTATTATATCTACCCTTATTGATGGTTTCTTTGGCAAGAATGAGAAATATAATTCTTTCTTTAATAGGTAGTTAACCTTTAATATTGTTCCTGAGTTTGTATACCAGCTGGATTCCCTCAACGAATAATATGCAGCCGTTGGGAGATGTAGCCCCTGTCGGCTAAAGTTTGCCAAGTATATTTTTGACAAAGCCTTCCATTTCCAAAGATTCCCTGTCGTCCACATTTCCCCGGGTAATGACAAAACTCAAGATTTCTCCTCTGTCGTTGATTATTAGGTGCAGCTTCAAGAATAGGACTAGGGGAAGCAGGACCTTGGAGCTCCACGAAACGATTATAGGAGACCAATTGGAGGAATTCATCTTTCATGTGCTTGCAAGCATAAAACAGATAATAAGCTTTCAGGTTTCTCATGCCACTTAAATGGAGAACAATCAGGATAGCCATCGCCTCGCTATCCGACAAGCGGTTGGGTTTATTACGCTGTTTCTTTCCCTTGTCTTGGCACAAAGCTTTTTTAGGGTAATGGGCATCAAATTCCGAAGAAAACTCATCACACAAATAAAAAATATCCGTAACTTCAAGACTGCTTAGAATAATAGAACGTTTTTTTGATTTAGAACTTTGAATTTCAACTCTTTAAAGATAATCGAAATATATCTATTATGCTATTTTTCAGTCAGTTATCTTATATCGAACTCACGTTATTGCGTAAAAAATTGGAATAAAAAAATCGAAAGTAAAATGCCCGATCGGGTGTGATCGCAATTAAAAATATGCGGGCTAAATCACAGCAGACCGGAAAATTCATCTGATGGAATTGTGCTGCAATTAGTTCAGAGTTGATTGATGAAGCTTATGGCAAACAAAGGATTTTGACTTTTATTTATCTAAATACCCAAACCATTTGTAAGATGCAGGAAGGACAAGCAAAAGGGTGTCATCTGTTAATGAATATGCGTTTGAGCCAAACCAGATTTAAAGATGAAGACGCATCATAGTGATTGTCTTTCATCAGGAAAGGAAACCAAACAAAGCTGATTTCCTTCCATATAATTGGTTAAAACTTTTTCTTCTTCTTCACACCCAATCCGTGTCCAGCATCGAATCCTTGTACCCAAGGAAGTAAAGAATACCGTCCAACCCTACTGTTGAGAGCGATTGTTTCGCGTTTTCCTTCACCTTCGGTTTGGCATGGAAAGCGATTCCCAAACCAGCTTTCTCCAGCATAGGCAAGTCGTTGGCTCCATCTCCCACGGCAACGGTTTGGCGGATGTCCACTTTTTCCACTTGAGCAATCAGGTGTAGTAATTCTGCCTTGCGGCGGCCATCCACAATGTCGCCGACATGCTTACCTGTGAGCTTGCCATCCACGATCTCCAATTCGTTGGCATACACGTAGTCGATGCCGTATTTTTCTTTCAAGTAGTTTCCAAAATAAGTGAATCCTCCGGAAAGGATGGCGATTTTGTATCCGCCTTTTTTGAGTACACGAATAAGCCGTGCCATACCTTCAGTGATAGGAAGATGTTCGGCAATGTCTTTCATGACTGATTCGTCCAAACCTTCCAGCAGGCTTACCCGGCGTTTGAAGCTTTCCGAGAAATCTATTTCTCCACGCATGGCCGATTCGGTAATGGCACGTACCTCTTCGCCCACACCAGCTCGGTCGGCAAGTTCGTCAATTACTTCTGTCTGGATCAATGTGGAATCCATATCGAAGCAGATCAGGCGGCGCATCCGGCGATAGATATTTTCTTCTTGAATGGCAATGTCGATACTCAATTGGGAAGACAATTCAAGACATTCGCGCCGCATTTTTTCCAAATCGAGGTTGGCTCCACGCACCGAAAATTCGATGCAAGACCGAGTTTGATGTTCTTTACGTTCAATATGAACGCGACCGGAAAGACGTACGATTTTTTCAATATTCAAGTTATATTTCAACACAACTTGGGTTACAGCCGAAATCTGCCCGGCTGTGAGTTTCCGTCCAAGAATAGTGACAATGTATTTGTTTTTTCCCTGCAAATTCACCCATTCGGCATATTGAGGCTTACTGATGAGTTTGAAGCGAATATTTACTCCAAGTTCCGAACTTTTGAAGAGAAGATTTTTCATGATCTCACCCGAATCTTTCGAGTTCGACTCAAACATAATCCCCAACGAAAGGGTATGATGGATATTGGCCTGTCCGATGTCGAGAATATTGGCGTTATGTTCGTCTAAAATGGCTGTTAATCCAGCAGTCACACCGGGACGGTCTGCTCCCGAGATGGTAATCAATATGATTTCTGTTGTCTCCATTGTTGAGCTTAGAGTAAGTTTTATAGTGAGCTATTGGCTAAATATCGTAGCTATCAGCTAATAATTATTTCAATTTTTCTAGAACATCCTTGATGCGCTTGAATGCCTCCACGAGATTTTCGTCTGAGGTGGCATAGGAGAAGCGGATGTAATCGGGTGCGCTGAATGCTTTGCCACCCACGCAAGCCACATGCCCTTCCTCCAAAAGGAACATCGCCAGATCGGCCGAATCGGAGATGAGCCGTTCGTTGTAGGATTTCCCGAAATAAGAGCTGCATTTGGGGAAAAGGTAGAAAGCTCCTTCGGGAACATTCACCTCAAAGCCGGGAATTTCCTTGGCTAGTTTCACCACCAAATCGCGGCGGCGTTCGAACGCCTTGCGCATTTCTTCCACACATTCAAAGTCTCCTAAATAAGCAGCTTCAGCCGCTTTTTGGGCGATGGAAGAAGGGCCGGAAGAATATTGGCCTTGCAGCTTGTTACATGCGGAAACCAACCATTTGGGACCAGCCAACCAGCCCAAACGCCAGCCCGTCATGGCATAGGCCTTCGATACTCCGTTGATGATAGCTACCCGGTCGCAGATATTCTCAAATTGGGCAATACTTTCGTGTTTCCCTTTGTAGTTGATGTGTTCGTAAATCTCATCGGCCAGGACAAACACTTGGGGATGCTTAGCCAACACATCGGCCAAAGCTTTCAGTTCTTCTGTCGAATAGATGCTTCCCGTTGGATTGGAAGGGGAACAAAGAATGATAGCCTTCGTCTTGGGAGTAATGGCGGCTTCCAATTGTTCGGCAGAAATCTTGAAATTCTGGTCGATGCCCGTTTCAATGATGACGCTTTGGCCCTCAGCCAGCTTCACCATTTCCACATAGCTCACCCAGCATGGAGCCGGGATAATTACTTCGTCGCCCGGATTCACCAGGCAAAGCACAGCATTGCAAACTGATTGTTTGGCTCCATTTGAACAAATAATCTGTTCTGGAGCATAATCAAGCCCGTTTTCGGTTTTGAGTTTATGGGAGATGGCTTTCCGTAGCGACATATAGCCTGGCACTGGCGTGTAAAATGAATAGTTATCATCTACCGCCTGTTTGGCCGCTTCCTTGATGTGCTTTGGGGTGAAGAAATCGGGTTCACCCACACTCAGGTTGATAACATCGATTCCTTGTGCTTTCAGTTCGGCACTTTTTTGCGACATAGCCAGTGTTTCAGATTCGGATAAATTGGCTATACGTGCTGAAATTTGTTCCATCTTTGTTGTTGTTGATTCGTAAATGTATTGATTTCTAAAATCGTATATCTGCTGATTGGCAAATTTGCAATTTGTATATTATTTTCGGCCACCCAAGATGCGCAGCATGAACAAGAACAGGTTGATAAAGTCCAAATACAGGGACAAGGCTCCAATCAGTGCAATCTTTTGCGTGGATTCGTTCACTTCGGTTCCGTGTTCGTTAATCATCCGCTTGATTTTTTGTGCATCGTAGGCGGTGAGTCCCACAAAAATAAGCACACCGGCATAGGAAACGATCCAATATAAAAGATCGTTGTTCCAGAACACATTCACCACCGAAGCAATGATTAGTCCGATCAATGCCATGAACAGGATACTGCCAATGGAAGAAAGATCTTTCTTGGTGAATGTTCCTATCAACGCCATGGCCGCAAAGGTGCCGGCGGTGATAAAAAAAGTGGAAGCGATCGACGTTGTCGTGTAATACATGAAGATAAACGAAAACGTTAGCCCATTGAGTACCGAATATACGATAAACAAAATGGTCGCAGTGCTTAAGGTAAGCGTGTTGATGCGGGCAGACAAGTACCACACCAATGCGAGAGGAGAAAACAAAATGACGTAGAACAAGATTTTGTTTCCATAAATTGCCTGGATCAAGGTTTCAGAATTTGCCACGAAGAAAGCCGTGAGGCCTGTCACCACCAAAGCCATCGCCATCCAGGAATAAACGTTTTTGAACAAAGTGGCTTGTGCCGTCTTTTGTTCGGTGCTTGCAATTTCAATTGAATTAAATTCCATAGCTTTTATGTTTTAAAGGTTATATTATATCTTTTACTTATTTACAAATTTGCCCTCAATCCACCTTGTGCAGGTCGTGGCCCATCCGCTCTTTCTTGGTTTTCATATAGAACTCGTTGTACTTGTTGGGTGTCACCTCAATTGCGACATTCTCCACCACTTGCAAGCCGTAAGATTCGAGCCCGATACGCTTGATCGGATTGTTGCTCAACAGACGCATCTTGGTAACTCCCAAGGCTCGGAGAATGGCTGCGCCGACACCGTAATCCCGTTCGTCGGCACGATAGCCCAAATGCAGGTTTGCATCCACCGTGTCCAATCCTTCTTCCTGCAATTTGTAGGCCTCCATCTTGGCCATTAGCCCGATGCCGCGGCCTTCTTGATTCAAGTAAACGACCACGCCCTTTCCGGCTTTATCTATTTCTTCCATCGCCTTGTGGAGCTGCTCGCCACATTCACAACGCTTGGAGCCAAAGATGTCGCCTGTCACGCACGAGGAATGAACACGGATCAAGATGGCTTCGTCCTTGGTCCAGCTACCTTTTATCAGGGCGACATGCTCCAGGCCGTTGGATTTCTGGCGAAATGGAATCAGGCGGAAAGTGCCGTATTCAGTCGGCATATTCACTTCCACTCCTTTCTCAATCAAGGATTCGCAGTTGAGACGGAATTTTATCAAGTCGGCCACAGATATTATTTTCAGCGCATGCTCTTTGGCAAATTCCACCAATTCGGGCAAACGGGCCATTTCGCCATTTTCCCTTTTTATCTCGATAAGCACACCTGCCGGATATTTCCCGGCCAACTGTGCCAAATCGACAGCCGCTTCGGTGTGTCCTGCGCGTTGAAGCACCCCGCGCGTACGTGCACGAAGGGGAAACACGTGTCCGGGACGACCCAATTCGGAAGGCTTGGTATTTGGATTGGCTAAAGCGAGAATGGTTTCAGCCCTGTCGTGTGCTGAAATTCCGGTGGTGCAATCGTTCACCAGCAAATCCACCGAAACCGTGAACGGCGTTTCGTGTGTAGAAGTGTTTGAAGTGACCATCATTGGCAAGTCCAATTGCTCGCATCGCTCGATGGTCAAAGGTGCGCAAAGCAACCCACGGGCATAGGTTTCCATGAAGTTGACTTTGTCGGGGGTAATGTCTTCCGCAGCCATAATCAGATCGCCTTCGTTTTCACGGTCTTCATCGTCCACCACAACCACCATGTTCCCTTTATGTATTTCTTCGATAGCTTCTTCTATCGTATTCAATCTTATTTCACTCATTTCTTTAAGCTTCTTAATATTTATTGTTGTATCCCCTCAGAATCGCCTTTTAGCATCTCTCGCAGTTGCCGACTTCCGTCGAGTACAAGTTGCAAATTCTTTCGAACTCTCCTATCTTTATTTAGTACCCAAAGATATACGGGTAACCCAATTACGACTAAAACCCCGAGCAGAATTGCGATTTTGCGATTTCGGAAGTCGGGCAAAACCTGGTATGTTAAAACTGGAAATTGCGATACTTTCTGCATCAACACTTCGTCTTTCGTATTCGACATTTCTTCCACGATGTTCTCCAATTGGGTGGAAACGGCTTCAAGCCCCCTTTCCCAATCCGGATTCCGCCAAAAGTCTATATAATTTCTTACCCCAAAACGAGGCAATACGTTGCCAACCAGCTTTTCAAGTGATTCCAATCCAGCATCCACTTTTTGGAAATCGGGCAAATAAATCACCACCTCTTTCACCGACAAGTTGCGTTTGTCATTTTTCCCAAACACCCTTTTGAAGAAATTACGGTAAGCATCCGCATTCATCAGAGCCGAATCGTTCATGGCTTTGTAGGTGAGGAACGCACCCAACGGCGCCAGCACAAACGAACTCAGCAACATTCCCGACCAGGAATCCCAAACTCCGTCGCGAGCCAATTTATATCCCACATTGTTGACAACGTAATAAATAATGAACAGGATCACGGAGATCACCACCGGCATTCCCAACCCCCCTTTGCGGATGATGGCTCCCAAAGGTGCTCCGATGAAAAAGAAAATCAAACAAGCCAAAGAGATGGTAAACTTCTGGTACCATTCCACTTTGTAGGATCGAAGTTTTTTTTGGGTGTCGGTTTTGAAAAATGCTTGGTTGGAAAACCGCGTGGCATCAGCTTGAGACATTGCCGTGGAGATCAGAGAACCTCTCAAAGAAGCTGGAAGATTGCGCACAATGCTGTCTGGGCTTATTGGCGGAGCGTTCTTCAAACTGGGACGTTTTAGCAATTTGGTTGCCGAGATCTGGGAGTGCACCTTTCCGTCGTTCACCTTCACTTCACGCACAGGTGGCCGTTCGGGTGCTTGATTGCGAAAAGTGTTGAAATTGGACAAAATGCCCTTCTTGTCGGATGCGTTCAGGCTATCGAGTTCATGCCTCATCGAGTCGATCGCACTTTCAAGTTGCGAAATATTCTTCGACAACCTTGAGTCGGACAAAGAGGATTCATTCATCCGGTTGAAATTCGCATCAAAGGGTATCACAATTTCCTTGGTTTTGAAGTTCTCTCGGCTGAAAGGAGCCATTCCTGCGGCAGCAGTCCCCATCATTCCTCCACCTTGAGATTGCTTGAAGTTAGAAAATTGCTGCCCATGGTAGAGCGTCATTTTGAGGTAGTCCTTGTTGACCGACATCAGCATTTTGGCGGAATCGGACACAATCACGGCCATGTTGTCGAACCCGTTGGCTGTGCTGTATATCATCACCTCGTGAAGCATCTTTGTCTCTTTGTCCTTCCTTTTCACAAAAAGATTATAATTCTCAATATCGTTATAGAATATCCCTTCCGGGATATCCAACTCCGGCGATTTTTGCTTGATGGATTGAAGCAGAGTATAGAATTTTGTTTGCACGCGCGGCATTGCTTCGTTTTGAAAGAAAAACATCCCGATGGCGATGATCGTCACAAATATTATCAGCGGCCGCATTGTCTTGAGGAGTGAAACGCCGGAAGCTTTCACCGCAAGCAATTCCATGTTTTCGCCCATGCTCCCGAATGTCATCAGTGAAGCAAGCAAGATAGCCAATGGCAAGGCCAAAGGGATAAACATCAAGGCGGCATAGGAGAACAATTCTCCCAACACAAAAATATCGATACCTTTCCCAACCAAGTCTTCCACATAACGCCAGAGAAACTGCATCAATACTATGAAAAGACAAATTCCAAATGTCATAATAAACACAGGAACAAATGATTGCAGAGTGTATAAATATAAACGTTTAATATTCAGCATTAATATTGGCTCATTTGGCGAGGCAAAGGTACAAAAAAAGATAAGTACAAAAATGCTTCTTCCACCGAAAACTTATATAGTTAGCTGTTAGCAGTTAGCAGTTAACAGTTTTTCTGATATGGGATTCCATTTTTCAGGCACTTATTTCAATTGGGAAGGTTAATGTTTCAAGTTGAGGGAAGCAAATTTTATGATTATCCGTTTTATTGCCTAAATTGATTTTTGTATGTAACCGGAGCTATCATAAGCCTGTCGAATAAGTTTTCTCCAAAGCATCTTCTGTTGAATTTGTAACAGAACCCGTTCAGGTAGTTTTGAAGATATTCAGGTTTGATATCGTGATAAATATCCAGCAACATCCGTTTGGCGTTACTGATTGCTATATGGACCCAAGGCAATGCCTTTCCAATTTCTTGTTTTAGTATTACTTGTGGCCGGTGTTCTTCGACAATATCCTTTAATTTGACGTAAGAAGTTGAATCATCAGAATCAATGGTTGATTCTTTAGTTAGTTACATGGTTTTCGACCACTGGGGTTATCGTCGCTTATTCCAAGTCATTTATGACAATCATCTTGACATGCCCCACTTGCCTGGGCTTACCGCTTTTGGTTGTCTGCCCTTTAACGGGCTGACTTTCTGCCATCACAAAAACTTTGCTCTTCTTCTGACTTCCACGGCCTCTTTTCAATGGCTTTTCCTTTTGCTCATCAGGTGTTTCTGCTGAAAAGGAACCTTCGTCCAGTTCAACGACCCCTGACAATGAATAGATTCCATCCCTTTTGCCCATAACCGCACGTAGCTTATGGAGTAAATCCAGATTGGCCCGTAGCGTTTGTGCCCTAGTTGTCGTTGGAGTTCTGCCCCTGAAAAGCTTTTTTTGTGCTTGTGAGCAAGTGGATGGCTATGAACCAAAACGAAATGGTAATTGTGAACCATGCATTGCTGTATTGGCCCGTAAGCTTTGACGCTTGCCGCAGTTTTTACATTCGTAGCATCCCTTGCCTTTCCTCCAATAATGGCTTGTCTTTCCACAATGCGGACAGACAACCCCTTGCCGGTCTCGATACTCTTTAAATTGGACCCTACAACTTGCTTCGTCTGGATATTGTTCAACAAAATTTAGTAAATTCAGGCCTTCTGCAATTAGTTATAATAAAGATAATGATTATAGGCTAAATATCGGATAATCATAAAATCTTTTTAGCCCACCCCTAAATTTCCTGAAGGGGACTTGAAATTACAACTGCATGGTAAAAACCGATCTCTGAAAAATAGAACATTATTTTACTCCTAGTACTTATATTCCTATTTTTCTCAACTTTTTCACATCGAACTCACGTTAAAATAATTGGAGTCAAGTAGAAGTGGCGTAGTAAGGATATACACTAAAAAAAAGCACCGATGAACTAAATCACCGGTGCTTTGCCTATATCTTAACTATTGGAATAGATATAATAATAAAAAAGAACTTTCGGAAAGCACAAGTTTTCCTGTACCGTTTTCCATTCGTATTGCTTTGGTGACAAAGGCGTCTCCAGAAAGGAGGTGTTCCAGCCGCACCTTCCGGTACGGCTACCTTGTTACGACTTAGCCCCAATCACCAGTTTTGCCCTAGGACGCTCCTTGCGGTTACGTACTTCAGGTAC
>Ga0316613_10000759_pt1 | contig 23842 bp, 21 predicted proteins | sample OWC_soil_day10_C_2_FD_207647 | JGI IMG/M metagenome (GOLD analysis project Ga0316613, IMG submission 207647) | Wetland soil microbial communities from Old Woman Creek delta, Ohio, United States - OWC_soil_day10_CT_b | ecosystem: Environmental > Terrestrial > Soil > Wetlands | place: USA: Ohio...
AGCAGCGCGCCATTGATCAACCCGCCCGACTGCAGCAGCACGATCCACGCCGCCACGCGCACCAAGATCGAAGTCCAGAATGGCAGCAGCACCAGGATCATCAGCAGGTTGCTCTGCCGCGTCGGCAAAGTAGCCAGCAGGTAAGCCAGCGGAAAACCCAGCAACAGGCAGATCACCGTAACCACCGCGCTGATCCAGAAGGTGCGGGCAAACACTTCGAGATAGATGGCCTTCTCGGGTTCGGCCTTGGCCACATCGCCCTGATCGTTGATGTTCAAATCGACCGAAGCCAGCAGATAGTACGGCGTATTGGTGCTGGCATTGCGCTCGATGGCATGCCAGTAAGCCGGATCGCCCCAGCGCTCGTCGATGTCGCGCAGCGCCGACTTGTACGATGCCGGAGCCGTTTCGAACGGCAGAGCACGCGCGGTTTTCTGCATCAGGCTGCGGAAACCCGCGATTTCCATATTCAGGCGCTTGGCCGCATCCGACAAGCGTTGCTGATCCGATTTCATCTCGGTGAGATCGCTGACCAGCGCCGCATAAACGTCATCGCCCGGCAACGCCTTCTTGTTCCACTGCGCCATGGCGGCAATGGTATGCGGCATGGCGGAGGCCACTTCCGGGTTATCCACGCTGCGCCCGAGCATGGAAATAATCGGCGCGAGAAAAGTCAGCGCCAGGAACAGGATCAGCGGCAGGATCAACGCAACCGATTTCAGCTGATGCAGCCGCTCGATCCGCTTCAGCCGGGTTTTCAGCGGGGTGCCGTCCGCGGTGAGCAGCGGCGTTGCAGGAAGGGCAATATCGGTCATGGGGGGTACTCCGCCGAAATAGAATCTTTAGTGAAAATCGTCATTCCGGCAAAAGCCGGAATCCAGGCTCTATGTGTGGAGCTGGATCCCGGCGTGTGCCCCAAGGAAATACCCTTGGGGTACGCCGGGATGACGATATTCGAAACGAATGCGTTTACTTCGCAGCCCAGGCGTTAAAGCGCTGCTCCAGCTCCTCGCCGTTATCCACCCAGAACTGCACATTGATCGGCAGCGCATCCTTCAGGTTGGCCGGGGCGGTCGGCAACTCGGCGGCCACGGCCTTGTCCAGCAGCGGGATGGTCTTGGTGTTGGTCGGACCGTAGGCGATGTTCTGCGAGTAAACCTTCTGGTTTTCCGGCTTCAGCGTATAGGCAATGAACTTCTCGGCAGCAGCCTTGTTGGGCGAGCCCTTCACAATCGCCCACGAGTCGACGTCGTAGATGCCGCCGGACCAGACGATCTTCAGGTTCTTGTTGCCTTCCTTCTGCGCGTTGGCAATGCGGCCGTTGTAGACCGAGCTCATCACCACGTCGCCCGAGGCGAGGAACTGCGGCGGTTGCGCGCCGGCTTCCCACCACTGGATGCTGGGCTTCAGGGCATCGAGCTTCTTGAACGCGCGATCGACGCCAGCCTTGGTTCCTAGCACCTTGTAAACCTCGGCCGGCTTCACGCCGTCGGCCAGCAGCGCGAATTCAAGCGTGTACTTGGCGCCCTTGCGCAGACCACGCTTGCCCGGGAATTTCTTCACGTCCCAGAAATCGGCCCAGCTCTTCGGTGCGGTTTTCAGCTTGTCGGCGTTGTAGGCGAACACGGTCGACCAGACGAAGAAACCGATGCCGCAATCGCTGACCGCTGCCGGCAGGAAATCGGCCTTGTTGCCGAGCTTGCTCCAGTCGAGCTTCTCGTACAGCCCTTCTTCGCAACCACGAATCAGCTCCGGTGTTTCCACTTCGACCACATCCCAATCCACGCTCTTGGATTGCACCATGGCCTTGATCTTGGCCTGTTCGCCGTTGTAATCGCTGGTCACCAGATTGGTGCCGGTGGCTTTCTTGTACGGCTCGTAATACGCCTTGACCTGGGCATCCTTGTTGGCGCCGCCGAAGGAAATCACCGTGAGATCCTTGGCATACGACAGCGAGGACAGGCAGACCATTGCAGCAACAAGCGGTTTGATGTCGAAACGTTTCATGGCAGGTTTCCTTGAGCAAAAGTGGGACGAAGGGTGGAACGGGTTGGGTTAAACGGGATCGAGCGCATGGGTGTGTTCGGCGGCCCAGCCCAGCGGCACGACATCGCCCTCGCGCAAATTGCTGTCGAACTGGCTGGTCGGCATCTTGATGATGAAATCCTGCGCGCCGCAGACTTCCATGCGGATGCGCACATGGTCGCCGAGGTAAATGAATTCGCGAATCTGGCCGTTGAAGCGGTTCTCGACCGCCTGCGCGGCATCATTGAGCACCACGCGTTCGGGGCGGATCGACAGCGAGACTTCGTCGCCGATCTGGCCGACGTTCACCGCACGGGCCACGACGCGCTCGCCCATCGGCAGCGCGACGAGGCAAATATCGCCGTCCTGGCTGACCAGCTTGCCGGAGAGGCGGTTGTTCTCGCCGATGAAGTTGGCCACGAACGAGTTTCCCGGGCGCTCGTACAGGATTTCCGGCTTGTCGATCTGCTGGATGATGCCGTTGTTGAACACCGCCACGCGATCCGACATCGTCAGCGCCTCGCCCTGATCGTGCGTCACGTAGACCACGGTCACGCCCAGTTGCTGGTGGATATGCTTGATTTCCATCTGCATGTGTTCGCGCAGTTGCTTGTCGAGCGCGCCGAGCGGCTCGTCCATCAGCACCAGCTTCGGTTTGAACACCAAGGCGCGAGCCAGCGCCACGCGCTGTTGCTGCCCGCCGGACAACTGGCCCGGATAGCGCTGGGCGAATTTTTCCAGCTGCACCATCTCCAGCACCTTGTCGACCTGGTAGCGGATCTCGCGAAAGCCTTCGTTGCGCACCTTCAGCGGAAAAGCCAGGTTCTCGAAAATGGTCAGGTGCGGGAACAGCGCGTAGTTCTGGAACACCATGCCGATATCACGCTTGTGCGGCGGCACGTTGTTGAGCAGTTTGCCGTCGAGGCGAATCTCGCCCGAGGTCGGCACTTCAAAACCGGCCAGCATCATCAGGCTGGTGGTCTTGCCCGAGCCGGACGGCCCTAGCAGGGTCAGGAACTCGCCGCGGCGGATTTCCAGATTCAGGTTCTTGACGATCAGCGTTTCGCCGTCGTAGCTCTTCTGCACCTGGCGAAAGCTGACCAGCGTATCCGGACTTTCCATGCCCACACCAACAAGCGCCGCGCCCGTCGCCCCGGTACCAGCCGCACCAGATTCACGCACGAACATGTTGCGAAAACTGAACGACGACGCTTTGGCCAAGATCTGGCTAGTCATGACATATCCCCCGGTAACCGTATTCCAACAAGCGGATGAAGCTCCGCAGCACAGAACCGATCATCGGCTCCTCGCCCAGGGCGCGGTATCAGCGGCGGCGGATTTTGCTGTAGGGGATCGGGTCGGGGTGGGTAGGTGGATTCCTACACCGGGGGAAATTCAAGGGGAACAAGGCCTAGATCGGCGCGTTTACGAAAGAAGAGAGCGCGGCAAGAATCGATACAAAGTGAGTACCGCGTACGGTGCACTTGTAGGGCGCCAATAAGCGAAGCGCATTGCGCCGTATGAAACCGTGTCACCACTCCTTCGCCGGTATGACGCCCGAAGGAAGTACCCTTGGGGTACGACGATAGGAAATCCCTTACCTGGGCGACAACTGTGGGGAGGCCTGTACGGCGCTCTGTCCTCGCGCCGCATCATTCGTCAAACTGGATCACGCCATAAATTTTCCAACTATCTTCAGTCCGGATCAGGTGATAGCCGGTATTGAATACCCAGGCAGTCTGGTCTTGGCGCCGGGCAGTCCATGTCATAACGGCTGAGGCCATATGACGCCCCATGGGCAAAACGGATTCCAGTTTTCCTGAAATATCCACCACGTTTTGTGATCGAAAATAGTTCAGCAGCGAATCGGTTACGGCATAAAGCAACTCGGCTTCTTGCTGGTTCCAGCTGCTGGGTTCCCCGTGATGGAAGGCTGTAAATGGCAAAGTAAACCGTGCGGTTACACCATCGACATCCAAACAGGAGTACACCTTACGATAACCATCAAAAAATTGCCAAATACTTTCATAAATGAAAGGAAACTCATCATTTTCAGGTGGCTTGATACACGAAACAAGAGTGGATGTATGCCCAGACATAGAAGTACGCCCAAAGTGTCAGATTGCACGTATGAATATTAATTTAATTAAAACAGCGCTTTATTTTAATATTTCAATTTTAACATGGTCTGACATATGTAATGTGCATTGTTGCGATCATTTCATTTGATGGAAGTTTTTTGTACGAAATTATGGTCAATTGTTATGACCTTTATGCGTTAAAAACCGCGTACAGGGCTCTGGCCTGTAACGCCTTCGGCATGTGCTCAGCGGGTTAATAACCCGTCCTACCATTGGGCAATGTTCGTTTGAGGGCAAACGTTTTTTTGATCCCCTGCACGCCCCCCCCCCCGCAGCGCAGAACCACGGCTTGTCGGTATAAATCACGCCCTCCGTTCAGCCTGAATTGATGCAGCCCAACACATGGCCCGGATCGGGCGCCTACCATAGACCTTGCGTATTCAACACCCGCGCCAAGGCTGGTTCAGCCCGGCATTCATCGGTTTTCCCTTCTCATTTTCAAGCATCTATCGGATCAAAAAATGGAACACAGAATCGTATCTTTTGGCGAAGTTCTGCTACGGCTGACGCCGCCCGGCTATCTCAAGCTCTCGCAAACCAACACCTTCGCAGCGACGTTTGGCGGCAGTGAAACCAATTGCGCGGTATCGCTGGCGCACTTTGGCCTGAAGAGTGAATTTGTTACGCGCTTTCCGAAGAACGATATCGCCGAAGCCTGCCTGATGGAGCTGCGCTCGCACGGCATCAAGACCGACAACATCGTGTTTGGCGGGGAACGACTGGGCCTGTACTACTTTGAAAACACCGCTGCCCAGCGTGTTTCCAAGGTAGTGTACGACCGCGCGAATTCATCGTTTTCCACGCTCAAGCCCGAGATGATTGATTGGAAGCAGGTGTTCCAGGGCGCGACATGGTTCCACTGGTCCGGCATCGGTCCGGGTCTATCACAAGACGTGGCCGATACCTGTGCCTGTGCGATTGATGCGGCCAAAAAACTGGGGCTCACCGTTTCCTGCGATCTGAATTACCGCAAAACGCTGTGGCAATACGGCAAATCCGCGCCGGAAATCTTGCGCCCGCTGCTGGACAAGTGCGATGTGCTGTTTGGTACCGGCAGCGAATACCAGGTGGTGTATGGCGTGAAACCGGTGCCGTTCAAGGCCAAAACCGCCGAAGAACCGATCGATCTGGCCAGCTACGAAGCATTCATGCAGCAAGTCCAGGCAGAGGCCGGCGGTAACAAGAAGTTGTTTATCGCGCTGCGCAATACGCTGGATGCCACCCACCATATCCTGACCGGTCTGTTGTATGCCGATGGCAAGCTGATCCAAGGACGTACCTACGCCATTGAACACGTGGTCGATAGCGTGGGCGTGGGCGATGCCTTTGCCGCCGGCATCATCTACGGCCTGATCAATTACCCGGAAAGCGATGCCACCGCATTGGAATACTCGATCGCCGCCGCCACGCTGAAAAACACCATCTATGGCGATTTCAACCTGGTGACCGCCGATGAAGTGAAAGCCCTGATGAAACAGGGCGACGGCGCGGAGAGCATTTCGCGCTAGGCATGCAGCAAGCGCAGCCAGCGTCTTCACATAACAAAGCGGCCATTCACCCCAAAGACAAGGCGAATGGCCGCTTTCACAAAATTTTGCCCCTCGCAAAATCTTCTTTCCACCGTGAAGACGCTCCCGGCGCATCTTTCCATCACCATGCCAATCGGCGCTCCGGCATCGATTAGCCCTTGCGCAAAGCCTTTCGCCCACTCGCTTCCGCAGCTTTGAGCTCCTGATCACTCAGAACGTATTCGGTAGTATCGAGCAGGCGTTCGAGCGCCAGATCGATAAACGCGCGCACGCGTGCGGGTTGCGCGTTGCGGCTGCCGTAATAGACGAAAACACTCGAAGAATCCGCCACATGCGGGGTCAGCAAGGGCACCAGGCGTCCCGACCGGATGTGGGCTGCCGCCGAAATGCCTGCCAACTGCCCGATCACCTGGCCGGACATGACGAGCTCGACTTCAAACTCTGCATCGTTGGTCGATATCACCGGTGGGACATCACGCTGAACGTTCTCGCCATCCACCTTCACCTTCCAGGGCAAAAGCCGTCCGGTTCCCGGATGACGAAACACGCTGCAACGGTGCGCCGACAGATCTTCAAGCGAATTCGGCGCGCCGTGGCGCGCAAGGTAGTCCGGTGAAGCGCAGATGATCAGTTGCAGCGGGAACAACCTGCGTGCAATAACCCCCTCCTCTGGCTGGGTCCCGATACGAAAACCCACATCGACGCGATCCTGTACCCAGTTGCCGATCCGGTCCTCCAGTTGCACATCGGGCTGAACGCCAGGGTATTGGCGGCAAAATTCGTCGACCAGCGGCCACAGCACTGGCAGGAAAGTGGAACGCGGACCGACGATGTGTATGGGGCCGCCGCTTTCGTCCTTGGCGGAACGGGCGCGTTGCAGTGCGCGTTCCAGCGCAGCCAGTGCGGGCTGCGCCGTCTCCAGGAATTGCCGCCCCTCATCCGTGAGCGCGATGTTGCGCGTCGTTCGGTGCAGCAGGCGCACGCCCAGATGCTGCTCCAGTTGCGCCAGGGCCTGGCTCGCAGCCTGCGGGCTCATGCCTTGCACGGAGGCTGCCTTTCTCAGGCTGCCCAGTTCCACCGCCTTGGCAAAGGTGGCAATCGCACGCAATTCATTCATCGACATGATGGCTCTCCAGCAAGGCTTGATTATCAATCCTTGCTTGTCATTCATTCAAGAATTTACCCATCGATTGAATGACAACTGGCCACCTAGAGTTCAACTCGAAGCAATAACCTGTTCACAACCTGTCGATCAAGAGGGAGTCAGCGGAGTGAAGAGCTACGCATAAGCCTTGGTCACGGCCTCGCAGTAAAATCTTGAACTGGTTTTTACGGGAATCACTTGCTTACTCGGGTCGTGTCGTCCAGACCCACCCGTCCGATGAAGGGCAGCCGCAGGCCCGGGCTGTTCAGGTCGAGACCAAAGTTCAGCCCGAGCACATTGAACTCAATGCCTTCTTCAAGGCCGATGTTCAGGCCCAGCAAGCCGAATAGGGATGCCTGCAAGCCGCTCCCGGAAGACGACAAACCCAGCGGTTGGGTGAGCGGGCGATAGTCCTTGCCGATTGCGTTGGCCGGCAGATCGAGCTTCAACGCGGGAACCTCCCTGCCGATATGCGCCAGGAAGGTATTGCTGTTCGGCCCCGGATAAGCTTGATAGCTATCCGGATACGGGTAGCTCGCGATGGCAGCCTCGATCTCGCCGATCAGGGCATCGACGCCCTCACCCCGATGTTCCACCAGTAGGCTGGGTTGCTCCCCGTACCAGAGTCCGTCGGGAATCGCATAGTTACGCTGGACAACATTCGGAGCGCGCCAGCCGATCACGTCATAGCGCGTATAGTGCGTTTCACCCGCCCGCTTGAAGATGATCCAGGGATGCATCGCCACCAAGCCGCGCCAGCCATAGGTTTGCGCCATGTAAACCTGAACGATGGCGGTCTTGCTCTGCAGGGCAGGATCGGGCGCGATGCCGGCCGAATGGCGCGGGGCCGTCAACCAGCTTTGGCCCACCACCCCGTTGTCGGCCAGAGAAGCCTTGGTAAGGCTCAACCCGAAGGACAGGATCAGCATCACGGCAAAAAGAAACGTAAAACGATTCATGGACTTCATGTTTGGCATCCACAACAAACAATATTAACGATGTTTATACTCGGCCCTCGTCACAATGCGCAACGACACAGCCCCAATACCGGCGAGTTCAGCCCTGTAGCAAAGCAGGCCGGAGAACCATTCTCGGAGTCTGAAGCAAGGCGGTGACCAGACAGCCAACCCCAGCAGCAGCGACGATCCAGCCCATCGGCCAAGGCGTGCCATCGGCGAACCAGCCCAGCATCGCTGCGCTCAGCACCCCACTGCCATAGTGCATGGCCCCGACCAGGGACGAAGCCGCCCCCGCCTGCTTCGGGAAGGCTGCCAGCGCGCTGGCTACCGAATTGGCGACGATGAAACCGCTCACCGACATGAAGCAGAAAATCGGCACCGCCAGCCCCGCCAAGCCACCCCAGCCAAAGCGGGCATCGATGGCTAGCACGATCCCGGACAGCGCGGCGATCCAGACTCCGAAACGGTAGATCCGCTCGCTGCCCACTCGTGTCACCAGACGGGTGTTCAGGAAGTTGACCACCATCAGGCCGATGATGTTCACGCCGAACAGCAGCCCGAAGAGCTTGGGCGATACGTGGTAGTAATCGACATAAGCAAAAGGCGCCCCGGCAATGAAGGCATAGCAGCCGCCGTAGTAAAAGCCGCCCGATACGGCATAGACGATCAGCCGCGGATCGCGAAGCAGCGACAGGTAGCTCGCCAGCGTGTTGCGCAGCGGCTCCGTGCGGCGCAGCGATACAGGCAAGGTCTCCGGCAAAAATCGCAGCGCGAACAAGGCCCCCAGCCCGAACAGGTTCAGGATCCAGAAAATGGCCCGCCATGAGCCGACGGCCAGCACCTGCCCGCCCAGCAAGGGGCCCAACAGCGGCGCAACCGCCATCATCATGATCAGGATGGAGAGCATCTGGGCCGAACGCTCCCGCGCATACAGATCACGCACCATTGCGCGCGCCAGCACCGGGCCGGCACAGGCACCCAGGGCCTGAACCACGCGCCATCCCAGCATCTGGGTGATGGTCGTGGACATGGCACAGCCGGCCGATCCCAGGATAAACAGGAGCAACCCGGCCGCAATCGGCATGCGCCGGCCAAGACGGTCGCTCACCGGCCCCCACAGCAATTGCCCCAGGCTGAAACCGATCAGGAAAGTTGAAATTGTCAGCTCGATACGGCCGATGTCCGTGTGCAACTCATGCACAAGCGTCGGCAGGGCCGGCAGATACATGTCCGTCGAGATCGACGCGAAGGACATCAACGCACTGAGGATGATCAGGATGCGCAGATCGTGCACATGCTTCGATTCTGCGACCAGGACGCCGGATGAGCTTTGAGTCTTGGACATGAAAACAGCAATTCCTTTCTGCAAGCACTGGCTTTGCCAGTGCGCTTCTATCGACCAGATGCGAAGGTGCAGTCGCCTAATGGGATAGCGCTTAGCGGCCAACGCGTTGCTGCAGATGTGGCGGATAACGGTCGCCCTCGACCTTGATGCCGGCGAGCGCGGCCTCGATCTGGTTCAGATCGTCGGCACTCAATTGCACGCTGGCTGCCCCGAGGTTTTCTTCCAGCCGGTGCAGCTTGGTCGTGCCGGGAATAGGCACGATCCAGGTTTTTTGAGCCAGCAGCCAGGCAATTGCGATCTGGGCGCGGGTGGCTTTCTTGCCAATGGCGATGTCGCCGAGCACGTCGACCAAGCGCTGGTTGGCCTTGCGCGCTTCCGTGGAGAAACGAGGCACGACGTTGCGGAAATCCGTGCTATCGAAGCTCGTGCTCTCATCGATCGCCCCGGTCAGGAAGCCCTTGCCGAGCGGGCTGAACGGCACGAAGCCGATGCCGAGCTCTTCGAGCACGGGCAAGATTTCCGTTTCCGGCTCGCGCCACCACAGCGAGTACTCGCTCTGCAGCGCCGCCACCGGCTGGACCGCATGCGCACGGCGGATCGATTGCACGCCCGCCTCCGACATGCCGAAATGCCTGACTTTGCCTTCCGCAATCAGATCACGGACGGTGCCGGCGACATCCTCGACGGGGACGTTCGGATCGACGCGATGCTGGTAAAAGAGGTCGATGACACCGGTATTCAGCCGGCGCAGCGCGGCTTCGGCGACGGCGCGGATGTTCTCCGGGCGGCTATCCATGCCATCGCTGACCTTGCCGCCGGCAAAACCGAACTTGGTGGCGATCACTACCTTGTCGCGGAACGGCGCCAAGGCTTCGCCCAGCAGTTCCTCGTTGGTGAACGGACCATAGGCCTCGGCGGTATCGAAGAAAGTCACCCCGAGCTCAAAAGCGCGCCGGATCAATTCGATGGCCTCGATCCTGCCGGTCGCCGGACCATAGCCGTAGCTCAGGCCCATGCAACCCAGACCGATGGCCGAAACTTCAAGACCACTGTTTCCTAACTTGCGTGTTTGCATGACAACTCCTTTTGTTAGAAAGCATCCGTCCGCAATACTGGCCAACGGACGATGAAAATGATGACCAGCACCAGCACGAGCAGGCCGCTGCCCGCCGTCAGCGAGGTGGCAACACGCTGCGCCAGTGCCTGGCCTTTGGAGCAGCACTTTAGGCCGATCGTTATCATTCAACTAGCAGCTAAAAGCTTGAACAAGAAGCAAGTAAATATTGATAATAGAGGCGACCAGAAAAGCGTTTAACGCCTGTTGGGTCAGGGAGTAACGAATACTTTGCGGACGGTTAACAGGGAGCTCGCCAACGTAGCTGGCGGCAAAGAAAACCTAACAACCCATGCATGCTGCCAGTTTGTGGCAGCATATAAGGTCTATTTCACCCAACGAGTTGCAAACGTGTCGCGTGCCGAGCGTTTACTTGAATTGATGCAGGTGCTGCGCCGCCATCGTTACCCGGTCAGCGGTGCGGCACTGGCGCAGGAATTGGGCATCAGCCTGCGCACCCTGTATCGGGATATCGCTTCATTGCAGGCACAAGGAGCGCGTATCGACGGCGAAGCCGGCGTGGGCTACTTGCTGCGACCTGGTTTTATGCTGCCGCCGCTGATGTTTTCCGAAGAAGAGATCGAAGCCCTGGTGCTCGGCTCGCGCTGGGTGGCCAACCGCACCGACACGCCACTGGCGGCCGCAGCGCGTAATGCGCTGGCCAAAATTGCCGCCGTCCTGCCCGCCGATCTACGCCCGGAACTGGAAACCTCGGCATTGCTGGTCGGCCCAAGTGAATCACCGGAGGAAAATGCAGCCTTTCTGCCGCAGATTCGTGCAGCCATTCGAGGCGAGAAAAAACTGCTGATCCGCTACCGCGATCTAAAAGAAAGCGAATCCACTCGCACGCTCTGGCCGTTTGCACTTGGTTTCTTTGACCGTGTTCGCATGATGGTGGCCTGGTGTGAATTGCGACAAGGATTCCGCCACTTCCGTACCGATCGCATCGTGCAACTCGAAACCTTGCCGGAGACATATCCACGCCGCCGCCATGCCTTGCTCAAGGAATGGCGCGAGCAGGAAGGCATTGCACCGCAGTAGAAACACTGCTGCCATAAACTGACAGCATGGGCAGATATGCTGGAGGAATCTTGGATGTACCGCGCCACCCTCGGCGCAGCCTGAGATTCCTTCCTTACTTGCCGGAGATACCCATGTCCCATCCTGATTTCATCTTGTTGTATGTCGATCACGTTCAGACCAGCGCACGTTTTTATAGCCGCCTGTTCGATTGCCTGCCCGTGGAATCCTCAGACGATTTTGCTTTGTTCATCCTGAAAAGCGGTCTGAAACTTGGGCTTTGGACGCGGCAAGCGGTCGAACCCACAGCACAACTTACCGGCGGGGGTAGTGAATTGGTGATCCAGGAAGCAGGCAATGCCGCCGTCGATGCCTGTCATAGCCGCTGGCAAGCCTTGGGACTCGCCATATTGCAAGCCCCGGTGCAGATGGATTTCGGTTATACCTTCGTGGCCCTCGATCCTGACAATCACCGTCTGCGCGTGTACTGCCCGGGTGCCGTATGAAAAACTGGCTGGCCGTGGCCTCGGCTGAACACGTGCGCTTAGGCCGGACCAACGGTTTTATGCAGGTATGCCACGGCAAGAGCGTCCCGCTCCGGCGAATTCTTCCTGGCGATCGGGTGGTGTATTACTCCCCTACGGAGAAAATGGGAGAAGGCCCGCCGCTACGCAGCTTCACGGCGCTGGGCTGGGTGCAGGAAGGCTTGCCGTATCAAGCCGATATGGGGGGAGGATTCTTGCCGTGGCGGCGCGATGTGCAATGGCAAGACGCTCGCGAAGTACCGATCACCCCGCTGCTGGATACGCTTGAATTCACCCGTGGCAAAAAGAACTGGGGCTATCAATTGCGCTTCGGGCTGATTGAAATCTCCGAGCATGATATGCAATGCATTGCCACAGCCATGGCAGGCTGAGCAGCATTGGGCCTCTACACGCCCAGTGCCGCACGAATAGCCGTTTCCATTTTTTCAGGCTTGGTGATCGGCGCAAAACGGCGCAAAGGCTTGCCGTCGCGGCCGATCAGGAATTTGGTGAAATTCCAGCGGATCTTGCGGCCCAGCAAACCGGGCAGCGCGCGGGTCAGCCACTGGAACACCGGATGCGCGCCGGGGCCGTTCACCTCCACCTTGGCAAGCATCGGGAAACTCACGCCGTAATTGATCTGGCAGGTCGCGGCAATCTCGTCCGCATCGCCCGGTTCCTGCTGGCCGAACTGGTTGCACGGAAAACCCAGGATCACCAGCCCCTGGTCCTTGTACTTCTGATATAGCGCCTCCAGCCCGGCATATTGCGGGGTGAAGCCGCACAGGCTGGCGGTATTGACGACAAGCACCACGCGGCCGGCATAGTCGGCCATGTCGATGCGCTGGCCGCGCAGGCTGGTTGCGGTGAGTTGATGAAAATCCGACATGACGTGCTCCCGGTCTATACATGATCTCTTACGATCACATCGTAGACGATACAGTTCCTCAGAAGCATCAAACAGTGCCGGTTAGACCAAGCGCCTAGGTCGGAAAAACGCAGCGCCTTCCGACTTTGGAGTGTTGGAATACCGCAGCGTCGGATGGCGCCTTCGGCTTATCCGACGGCTGTATGCGTTTTGCAAATACGAAATCGTTATCTATTCCTGCCGGGCCTGAACAAGATCGGCGCGGCGATGCCAAACGCCAGCGCCATCACCGCCATGCTCGCCTTTACGCTGTTCACGCCGGCCTCGACCAGCAGTTGCTGGGCAATGGCGTGATTGCCACTGGTCAGCGGGCTGGCCAGATTGGCCACGCCGAGCAGCGCCTGCACCGCCTTGTACATCAGCGTGCCTGGCACCATCGGGATTGCCGCGCCAATCGAATACACGGTCGGGATCATGTGATGCCGGGCGCCCCACCATTCGGCCAGCAGGCCGATCACGAGGCCCCCCAGCAAACTGCCCAGCACAATATCTCCACCGAGCAGCATCACGCCCTTGCGCACCGCATGCCCAATCACCGCCAATGTGCAGCACACGGCAAGCGAGCGCGGCGGCACGTTGAACAGCAGCACGAAGCCCAATGCGGCCGGAGCCGCCCACAGTTCAAGCAACCAGGTATTCATGCCGCACAGCTCACAGAATGCGCAATGCCAGGCTCACGCCCGCGGCAATGCCGATCACAAAGATGATGCCCATCATGATGCGCACCATGCCGTTCAGATAATTCGTGCCAAAGAGATCGGCCGCGCCGTTGATGAACGGCACGCCGGGAATCAGGAACAGCACCGATGCCGCCATCGCTGCATCCGGCGTCTGGCTGTGCGCCAATTTCAGCAGCAGTCCGGTCACCATCATCGCAGTGAAACTGGAGGCCAGCGCAAACATGAATGGCACGTAATGGCGTTTGTGCAGGAACAGGCGCAAGGCCATGCCGACCCCGCTGCCGAGCGTGGTACAGGCAATCGCCGCGACATCGCCGCCGAACAGCGCGGCGAATCCGCCGCAGGAGAGCCCCACCGTTGCCGCGATCAGCCAGCGCGGGTAGAAATGCGGATGCTGCGCGATCTCTTCAAGCTGCCGGCGCACCTCGGCCGCGCCGATGCGCCCTGCCTCGACCGCTTCAACCACCTGCGCCACGGCGGTGAGCATGGTGAAATTGGCGCCCATGTGCGGCGCCTTGCGAAAGCCGGTTTCGCGCTGGCCGTTTCTCTCGACGGTGACGCCGATATTGATCGACGAAATCACCGTGTCGGCACGCGCCGCACCCAGCGCCAGCGCCATGCGGCGGATGATGCCGCTGGTGCGATTGGTATCGCCGCCTGACTGGTGCGAATACAAGCCGGCCATCAAGGCCAGGTCCATGATTTCCTGTACCGGCAGCACCTGCGTTTGATCGTTTTCCATCGGGTCCTTTCTGAAAATCGGGGATGCGCCCGATGACTGCGTGAAGGTCATTGAATAAGCAAAGGAGACTAGGGGCGCATCCTGCCGCGGATGATCCCGTTTTCTTCAGTGGGAAAGAATCAGCAAGCGCGGATTTTCTTGTAGGCGTTTGGGCCAACGCGGGTCAGAAAGCCCCTACACGCCCCAATGCCGTCACTTAACAATTTACCGTCATTCCGGCGAAGGCCGGAATCCAGTATTCACTAAAGCTCTGGATCCCGGCCTTCGCCGGGATGACGTCGATTTGTTGGATTTTTTGCTTAAGGAACGGCATTACCTACACGCCCGGATTGAACAGCTGGCGCTCCAGTGCGTAGCGCACCAGATCGGCAACCGAATTGGCAGCGAGTTTCTGCATCAGCCTGATCTTGTGCGTGCTGACCGTCTTGGCGCTGATATTGAGCCGGTCGGCGATATCGGTCACGCCCTGCCCGCTCACCAGCATCTCGAAAATCTGGAACTCGCGCTCCGACAGCGTTTCGTGCGGGGCGCGATCACCGCCGAGGCCGATTTCGAACACCATGCGGTCGGCGATGGCCGGATCGATATAGCGCCCGCCGCTCGCCACCTTGCGGATCGCGGCCAGCAGCATGGCCGGGTCGCTATCCTTGGTGGCGAAACCGGAGGCGCCGGCTTTCAGCGCCCGGCTGGCGATCTGCGTTTCGTTGTGCATGGTCAGCACCAGGATGCGCGGCGCCGGGCTCATCGCGGCGATGCGCTTGATCATCTCGATGCCATGCGGGCCGGGCATGGTCATGTCGAGCAGCACCAGATCGCAGGGCTGGCTGCGCAGCAGATCGAGCAGCAGATCGCCGTTGCTGGCCTCGCCCGCCACGGCAATATCCGGCGCCAGCGCCAGCAACTGCTTGATGCCCTCGCGCACCAGCGTGTGGTCTTCAGCGATCAGTACGCGAATCATGCGTTTCTCCGAGATTGGGAATGGTGACAATGATACGGGTGCCCGCGCCCGGCGCGCTGTCGATTTCCAGCTCGCCACGCAGCATCCACACCCGCTCGCGGATGCCGACGAGGCCAAAAGTCCTGGAAATGGATTCCGGATCGAAGCCGCAGCCGTTGTCCTCGACCAGCAAGGTCAACTCGCCCGTGCCTTGCGTGATCTTGATCCCTACCCAGCTCGCCTTGGCATGGCGTGCCACGTTGGTCAGCGCTTCCTGCACGATGCGGAACAGGATCACGCCACGCGCCTCGTCGATATCCTGCACTTCCGGGTCGATCTCGACCGCGCACTGCAACTGCAATCGCTCCTGCGCGCGCTGCGTCAGCCATTCCAGCGCGGGCAGCAGGCCCAGATCGAGCGCGGGTGGTCGCAACGCGGTGACCACATTGCGCGAGATCTGCAGCGTGCGGTCGATCAGCTTTTTCAGCCCTTCCAGCCGCTGTGCCTGCGCCGGCAAGGCATCGCTCAGTGCCATCTGGCAGACCGAGGTTTCGATCTTCATCGCGGTCAGCACCTGCCCCAGCTCATCGTGCACTTCGCGCGCGATACTGGCCTTTTCGCGTTCGCGCACCGCCTCGTGGTGCGCGGCCAGTTCGCGCAGCAACAGGCGCGATTCGCCCAGCGACTGCTCGATGCGCTTGTTGGCGGTGATATCCCAGGCCATGCCATCCCAGATGCGCGTGCCATCGGCCTCGACGCGCTGGCTGGCTTTCAGGTCGATCCACTTCACCTCGCTGCGATCGGTGACGATGCGCCCGAGCCAGTTCCACATCGCCTGCTGGGCGATGGCTGCCTCCATGCTGGTGCCGAACGTCGCGCGGTCCAGCGGGTGGACGATGCTCTGCAACTGCGCCGGATTGTTGCGGATATAGTCGGCCGGATAACCGCAGAGCCCGGCGCAAGCTTCGCTCAGATAGGCCAGTTCCGCCGTTTGCGCCCCCACCGGCTGGCGCAGCTGGAACACCATGCCGGGAACGTGGTTGGCCAGCTCGCGAAAGCGCGCTTCGCTGTCCTCCAGCGCGCGCCGAATGCGGTTGCGCTCGCTGATATCGGTCATGAACAGCACGATGTATTCGTTGTCGCCATACGACTGGTGGCAGGCATGCACTTCCACCGGCAACAGGCTGCCATCGCTGCGGCGCAGATCCGCCTCGTAATTGCGGAAATGCTGGCGGCGCAGGCTGTTCCAGAACGCCAGCCAGTGGGCGTTGACGTCGGTGTATTGCGGATCGATCTCCTGAAAACGGCTGGCCAGCAGCGTTGCCAGATCCAGGTCCAGCAGTTCGCACACGGCCTGGTTGGCATACTGGATGCGCCCATCCCAATACAGCCGCAACACGCCGACCGGGCTGTGATCGACCGAAAACTGCGTATGCGACAAGGCGAGCGAGAGTTTCTGCCGCTCCAGCAGTTCATTTTCCAGCTGGCGCAACTGCAGCTGGGTTTGCTCGCTCAGGCGGCGGTTCTTCAGCGCAAGGAAGGCAAACAGCAGGGCAATCGCCAGCGAGAGACTGGCAATGGCGCCCCAGAAAACCGGCTGGTCCCACCATTCGCGTTGGTCGGCGCGAATCCAGCGCGCTTCGATCTCGGCCGCCCTTTCGCGCGGCAAGCCGGCCAGTGCGCGGTCCATGATCTCGTTCAGCTCCGGCCAATCGTCACGCGAAGCAATGCGCAGCAAGGAGGGATAACCGGCATCGCCACCCACGTGCAGCGTGCTGAACTGCGGCTGCTGCAGCCAGTACAGCGCCTGGGCGCGGTCGACCACCGCCACCTGCGCCTCGCCCGAAACCAGCCGCTGCAGCGCAATCGGCGCCGCATCGACGGTTTCCAGTTTCAGGTCGGGATAATTGCGCGCCAGAAAACCGGCGACCTGCTGCTGCGGCAGGACGGCCAAGGTTTCGCTGGTCAAGGCGTCGGGGGAATCGAGTTTCGGTCCGGTGCGCGCCATCACCAGTTTGCTGGCGAGCTTGAGGTAGGCCTCGGTGAACAGCCAGTAGCGCAGCCGCTGCGGCGTTTGCTCGACGCCGAACGCCATGTCGATCTGGTGCGCCTGCCCCAGCCGGCTCAGCTCGTCTTCCGAGGCGACCAGCACCGGCTTGAACGTAATCCCCAGCTGCTCCTGCAACACGTTGAGGTAATCAATCGCCAAGCCCTGCGGATTGCCGGTATTCACATCGTTTTGCGCAAAAGGCGGTGCGAGCACGATGCCGACGCGGATTTCGGCATGGCTGGCCAGCCATTGCTTCTGCGGCGGCGTCCAGACGGTATCCGCCAGCGCCGGCCAGGAAAGGCAGGCAAGCAGCATCGCCAGCAGGAAGCAGCGGATTGGGTGGGGGCGGGTCATGGCAGATCGGAAGGCTTCAAAAAGAGCAACCATACTGACATTCATGATCGGGGAATGCCAGCGTGGTTTTTCACAACACTTAGTTCCCGGATTCGTGATCAGGGGCACGCTGCAAATGGAACGGAAGCTGCGGCCGGGTCAACACTTCCGGCTTCAGGATTTCCGCCAGTTGCTCGGCGCTCAGCAGGCCTTTTTCCAGCACCAGTTCGGCCACGCCACGCCCCGAAACCAGTGCTTCCTGCGCAATCATGGTGGCATTTTCGTAACCGATATATGGATTCAGCGCCGTGACCACGCCGATCGAATGCGCCACGCTTTCGCGCAGGCGCTCGACGTTGGCGGTAATGCCGGATACGCAGCGGTCGGCCAGCAAGCGGCAACCGCGCGAGAGATGGCTGATGCTCTTGGCGAGGCTGTGCGCAATGATCGGCTCGAACGCATTGAGCTGCAGCTGCCCGGCCTCGGCCGCCATGGTCACGGTCATGTCGTTGCCGATCACCTCGAACGCGATCTGGTTCACCACCTCCGGAATCACCGGGTTGACCTTGCCCGGCATGATGCTCGACCCGGCCTGCATCGGCGGCAAGTTGATTTCGTTGAGCCCGGCACGCGGGCCGCTGGAGAGCAGGCGTAAATCGTTGCAGACCTTGGAAAGCTTGACCGCCACACGCTTGAGCACGCCGGAGAGCTGAACGAAACTGCCGCAATCTTGCGTGGCTTCCACGAGATTGGGCGAGGTGATCAGCGCAATGCCGCTGATCGCGGCCAGATGGCCGCGCACGCGCTCGGCATAGCGCGGATGCGCGTTGATGCCGGTGCCGATCGCGGTGGCGCCGAGGTTGATTTCGCACAGCAAGCGCGAAGCCTCGCGCACGCGCTCGATGTCCTCACCCAGCATTACGGCATAGGTCGAGAACTCCTGCCCCAGCGTCATCGGCACCGCATCCTGCAACTGGGTGCGGCCCATCTTCAGCACATCGCGAAATTCCTCGGCCTTGGCCTCGAACGCGATGCGCAGGTAATCCATGCTCGCAATCAGATCCTGCAGGCTCACATAGGCAAACAGGCGCAGTGCGGTCGGATACACGTCGTTGGTCGACTGACTCAGATTCACGTCTTCGTTCGGGTGCAACGCCGCGTAATCGCCTTTCTTGCGCCCCATCAGCTCCAGCGCGCGGTTGGCGATCACCTCGTTGGCATTCATGTTGGTCGAGGTGCCGGCGCCGCCCTGGATCACATCGACGGCAAACTGCTCGTGCCACTGGCCGCCGCAAATTTCCTCGCAGGCACGCACGATCGCATCGGCCTTGTTGGATGCCAGCAGGCCGAGGTCGCAATTGGCTCGCGCGGCCGCCATCTTGATTTGGGCCAAGGCGCGGATCAGTTCCGGGTAGATCGAAATCGGCACGCCCGAAACCGGGAAGTTTTCCAGCGCGCGCAGGGTATGCACGCCGTAATAGGCATCGGCCGGAACTTCCCGGTTGCCGAGCAGATCATGTTCAAGACGGAATGGGCTCACGGCGAACTCCCTGAGAATTGCTACTTGGGAAGTTGAAATACAAGAGGGCTACGCTTCCAGCATAGCCCCCGACAATGATCAGCGATCGATCCCGCCAAAGCACAGGTACTTGATTTCCAGATAATCCTCGACGCCATAGTGCGAGCCTTCGCGCCCGAGGCCCGATTGCTTCACGCCGCCGAACGGCGCCACCTCGTTGGAGATCATGCCGGTATTGATGCCGACCATGCCGTATTCCAGCGCTTCGGCCACGCGCCAAATGCGGCCGATATCACGGCTATAGAAATAGCTGGCCAGACCAAACTCGGTATCGTTGGCCAGCGCGATCAGCTCGGCTTCGGTCTCGAAGCGGAAAACCGGCGCCAGCGGGCCGAAGGTTTCCTCGCGCGCGACCAGCATGCCGGCGTTCAAATCCTTGACGATGGTCGGCTCAAAGAACGAATGCCCGAGCGCATGGCGCTTGCCGCCCGCGACCAGCTTGCCGCCCTTGGCCAGCGCATCTGCAACGTGTTCTTCCACCTTTTGCACGGCCTTTTCATCGATCAGCGGCCCCTGGGTCACGCCCGCATGCATGCCGTTGCCGATCTTGAGCTTGCCAACCGCCACGGCCAGCTTGTCGATAAAGGCTTCGTAAACGCCAGCCTGCACGTACAGCCGGTTGGCGCAAACGCAGGTCTGCCCGGCATTGCGGAACTTGGAGGCCATCGCGCCTTCGACTGCAGCATCGAGATCGGCATCGTCGAACACCACGAAAGGCGCGTTGCCGCCGAGCTCCATCGAAGTTTTCTTCACCGTGGCCGCGCACTGCGCCATCAGCAGCTTGCCGATATCGGTCGAGCCGGTGAACGAGAGCTTGGCCACCTTCGGGTTGCCGGTCAGCTCGCCGCCGATCGCCGAGGAATTGCCGGTCACCACGCTGAACAGCCCGGCGGGGATGCCGGCCTCCTCGGCCAGCACCGCCAGCGCCAGCGCCGAGAACGGCGTCTGCATCGCGGGCTTCAGCACCATCGAGCAGCCCACCGCCAGTGCCGGGCCAACCTTGCGCGTGATCATCGCGTTGGGGAAGTTCCACGGCGTAATCGCGGCGGTCACACCGATCGGCTGCTTGATCACGACCAGGCGCTTGTCGCCCGATGGCGAGGGAATCGTATCGCCGTACACGCGCTTGGCTTCCTCGGCGAACCACTCGATAAAGCTCGCGCCGTAGGCGATTTCGCCCTTGGCCTCGGCCAGCGGCTTGCCCTGTTCGGCGGTCAGGATCGTGGCCAGATCGTCCTGGTTGGCCATCATCAGCTCAAACCAGCGGCGCAATACGGCGGCGCGTTCCTTGCCGGTCTTCTGCTTCCACGACTGCATCGCGGTTTCGGCGGCGTCGATCGCGCGGCGGGTTTCTTCCGCGCCCATGAACGGAACCGTACCCAGAACCTTGCCCGTCGCCGGATTGGTCACTTCGCGGGTGGCTTTCGAATCGGCGTTCACCCATTGCCCGGCCACGTAGGCTTGCTGGCGGAACAGTGCGGGGTTTTTCAGTGTCAGCATGATTGTCCTCACGAGCGAATGGCGGTTTCCAGGATAGCGAGCGCTTCGTCGAGCACGCTGTCCTCGATGGTCAGCGGGCAGAGGAAACGGATCACGTTGTAGTACGGGCCGCAGGTCAAGAGGATCAGGCCCAATTCCAGCGCCTTGTTCTTGACCTTGGTGGCAAATTCAGCCGAAGGCTTGCCGTCCTGCATGAATTCGACAGCCACCATCGCACCCGGGCCGCGCACTTCGGCGATCTGCGGCACTTCCGCTTGCAGCGCAAGCAGCCGATTCTTGATCTTGTCACCGATAGACACCGCGCGCGCGCACAGGTTTTCTTCTTCGATCACTTCCATCACCGCCAGCGCCGCGGCGGTGGCGATCGGGTTGCCGCCGTAGGTGCCGCCCAGGCCGCCGGGTGCTGCTGCATCCATGATCTCGGCCCGACCGACCACGCCGGAAAGCGGAAAGCCGCCAGCCAGCGACTTGGCCATGGTCATCAGGTCGGGTTTCACATCGTAATGCTGCATGGCGAACAGTTTGCCGGTGCGGGCAAAGCCGGTCTGGATCTCGTCGGCGATCAGCAAGATGCCATTCTCGTCGCAGATCTGGCGCAGGCCGCGCATGAAATCGGCCGGGGCCTGCACGAAACCGCCCTCGCCTTGCACCGGTTCGAGGATGATGGCCGCCACCCGCTTGGCTTCCACGGCATGCTTGAACAGCTCGCGCACCGAAGCCAGCGATTCCTCGACACTCACGCCATGCAGCGCGTTCGGATACTGGGCATGGAATACGTCGGCCGGGAACGGGCCGAAACCGATCTTGTACGGCGCCACCTTGCCGGTCAGCGCCATGGTCATCATGGTGCGGCCATGAAAACCGGCGGCAAAGGCAATGATCGCCGCACGGCCGGTCGCGGCGCGGGCAATCTTGACCGCGTTTTCCACGGCTTCCGCGCCGGTGGTCACGAACAGGGTCTTGGCTGGGCCCTCGATCGGCGCGGCATCGTTGATTTTTTCCGCGAGTTCCACATAGCTGCTGTACGGCATGACCTGGTAGCAGGTATGCGAAAAGCTTTCCAGCTGCGCCGCTACGGCCGCCTTGACCTTCGGATGCAGGTGGCCGGTATTGAGCACGGCAATGCCGGCAGCAAAGTCGATATAGCGGCGACCTTCCTCGTCCCAGATTTCGGCGTTCAGCGCTTTCTTGGCAAAGACCTGCGTGGTAATACCCACGCCGCGCGGGGTGGCGGCCTGGCGGCGCTCGTTCCAGAGTTGGTTGGTCATGCTGACTTTTGCATCCATGATTCATGTCCTTTTCGAAGAGGAATGCAAGGCACGCGGCCCCGCCAAAAATTAATGAAGTTCGTGCGGCTCGCGAAATCAACCGGACACCCTGCCGCCAACTGGAAATCAGTCTACATGTGTCAATTAAAATTAACAACAAGGGCGATAAAAATTTTTACCACCGCTCGGCGTGATGTAAAATATTACTCAAAGCAATAGGAAAACAACCGCATACGCCAGCACTGCATAAGCCAGGGATGTGATTGCGCCATCACGGCGTTGCCGCATTTTTTTGGTGCGGGATCCGACTATTGTTTATTATATTGAACAACAAGGGTGCATAAATGGACGTCGGCACACGACTCAAAATGGTGCGTGAATCACGCGGACTCTCCCAGCGCGAACTGGCAAAACGGGCCGGTGTGACCAACGCTTCCATCTCGCTGATCGAGCAAAATCGCGTCAGCCCTTCCATCAGCTCGCTGAAAAAGGTGCTCGACGGCATTCCCATGTCCATGGTCGAGTTTTTCACATCGGAGCAGGAAACCAGGGAGCCCAAGCATGTTTTCCGCGCATCGGAACAACCCGATGTCGGCGGAGGGGGCGTCAGAATGATGCTGGTGGGGGCCGGTACGGATAACCGGCAAATCGGCTTGCTGCGCGAGATCTACGCACCGGGCGCGGATACCGGCGAGGAAATGTACAGCCATGAAGGACAGGAATGCGGCGTGGTCATGCAGGGAACCATCGAGCTGACCATCGACAAGCAGGTCTACACTCTGGAAGCCGGCGATGGCTATTACTTCCCCAGCACCCAACCCCACCGCTTCCGCAATATCGGCACCACGGAGGCCCTGGTCATCAGCGCCAACAATCCGCCCACGCTGTAGGCCGAACGCAGAAAAGCTTACTTGCGCACCAGCATTTCCTGGCGCATGGCGGTGAATTGGCGCGCCAGCAGATCGCGCGCCGTATCCAGCCCGAAGCCGGCCACCATCTTCGAGGTCGGCCACCAATCGGCCCGATAGCTGATCTCGGTTTGATTATCGGACTGCAACAGTTTCGCAATACTCCTGGTCAGCCCCGCATCGCCGCCAACCGTGGTTGCGTGGATTTCCGTATTCGGAAACAGTTCGATATCGCGCACCGAGGTGTAATTCACCTCGAAGAAGGCCACCGGCACCACGCCTTTTTGCTGAACCCGCAACGAGTTCCCCTGCCGGAAAAGGATCTTGCTTTCCTTCAGGTAGGGCAAAAAATGCGTCATGTTTTCAAAGTCGACCAAGACGCCCCAGGCACGTTCACGCGATACCGGCACAAAAAAGTGCGCCGACAGCACCACATGATCACTTTCCTGGTTCGCCGAGACCTGAACCGGATCAAGCACCGCCGCGCAGGCAAACTCGCCGGCAACGAGCAAGGCCAGGCCAGCCAGCCATGTTTTCATCGCAACACCTCAAGAATCAGCAAACCCAATTCATAAAGCTGCCCTTGTTCGATTTCGTGGCAGCGCACCACCCGCACCCTCGCAGAAAACGGCTTCACCGGCTCCATCGCAATACGGGGCGGCACCAGATGCACCTCGAACTCTTCCTGTGGCTGCGGCACGTAACTGGTACGCAGCGTCATGCCCTTAACGCTCAAGTCGGTGCATTCGCCGTACTGCGTCGGGCCGAAATCCGCCGGGCAAATCTTGGCCCGAAACTGCACCGGCACCCGGCGAGCACTGCGCGCATCCTGCCAAGACTTGGGCTGACTCATAAAATTTCCGTTTACGAACTGCCTTGATCATGGCACATGTTTTTGACAATTTGAAACAGCCCGAACATCGCCGGCAGTCAGCTTTGCTCCCCCTGCGCTCCCGCCGCACAAAAAAGACGGTACGTGTTGACACCCCAATTCAAGAATGGTCTAATGCGCCCTCTTCGCGAAACAGCGGGTGGTTAGCTCAGTTGGTAGAGCGTCTGCCTTACAAGCAGAATGTCGGCGGTTCGATCCCGTCACCACCCACCAGTCTCTTGAAA
>Ga0316613_10000760_pt1 | contig 23828 bp, 18 predicted proteins | sample OWC_soil_day10_C_2_FD_207647 | JGI IMG/M metagenome (GOLD analysis project Ga0316613, IMG submission 207647) | Wetland soil microbial communities from Old Woman Creek delta, Ohio, United States - OWC_soil_day10_CT_b | ecosystem: Environmental > Terrestrial > Soil > Wetlands | place: USA: Ohio...
CAGCCCGGTGATCATGCAGGCCAGCCGCGGTGCCCGCGCGTTCGCCAACGACATCGTGCTCAGCCACCTGATCAAGGCCGCCATCGAGCTCTATCCCGACGTTCCGGTCTGCATGCATCAGGACCACGGCAACTCGGAAGCCACCTGCCTCTCGGCCATCACCAACGGTTTCTCGTCAGTGATGATGGACGGCTCGCTCAAGGCCGACGGCAAGACCCCCGCCGACTTCGACTACAACGCCAATGTCACCGGCCGCGTGGCCGAGATGGCGCATTTCGTTGGTGCCTCGACCGAAGGCGAGCTCGGCGTGCTTGGCTCGCTCGAGACCGGCATGGGCGACAAGGAAGACGGCCATGGCGCGGAAGGCGTGCTCAGCAAGGAACAGCTTCTGACCGATCCGGACGAAGCCGTGAAGTTCGTCAAGCGCACCAAGGTCGATGCCCTGGCCATTGCCATGGGCACCAGCCATGGCGCCTACAAGTTCTCCCGCAAGCCGACGGGTGACGTGCTCGCCATCTACCGCATCAAGGAGATCCACGAGCGCATGCCGAACGTGCACCTCGTCATGCACGGCTCGTCGTCGGTTCCGCAGGACCTTCTGGACATCATCAACGCCTACGGCGGCAAGATGCCCCAGACCTTCGGCGTGCCGGTCGAGGAGATCGTCAACGGCATCAAGCACGGCGTGCGCAAGGTCAACATCGACACCGACTGCCGCATGGCCATCACCGGCGCCATCCGCAAGTTCTTCGCCGAGAAGCCGGGCGAGTTCGATCCGCGCTCCTTCATGAAGCCGGCCATGGCCGCCATGCAGAAGGTTTGCAAGCAGCGCTACGAAGAGTTCGGCGCCGCCGGCCACGGTTCGCAGATCAAGGTGATCCCGCTCGCCGACATGGCCAAGCGCTATGCTTCGGGCGAACTCGACCCCAAGATCGCCTGAACGGTTCGCCATCGATCATGAAGAACGGGGCGCTTTGGCGCCCCGTTTGCTTTTGGAAGGATGAGTTCCGATCCGACTAGCAGATATTTTCTAGGCGGCGACATCCGTCGCCGGGTCCCGGATCAGGAAACGGACCACGCCCTGCTCGGCATCAGCCGCGGCGATCCGCACACCAACCTTGCGACGACCAGCACCAATGCTAATGCGACCGCATACGCCGATGAGGCAGGTGAAGTCCTCGTTGACGTCGGCTTCTCCCTCGACAGACAGGCTTCCATCGCTTCGGAAGCCGGCCTGAACGCGGCAGACAACTGGAATGGGCGGCAGGCCCTCAAACTCCAGATGGGTCGTAAATCCTTGTTTCGACGGTACAACCACCGCTCGTTCCTCCTGTAATGGACGGATGGCACGACGGGTAACGTTCGAGCTAAAAAATGGCTCAAAACTACGACTTTTTTTAACAACAATCGTATATTTGCTGATATCCAATCATTTGAAAAGTACAATTTTTGGTGGGAATTTCCTGCCGCCGATTTTGCCTTTATCTCGGTGGGTTAGCGACATCTCAGGATCGGCGACAAGGCTTGGCCCTCCAGCCGACAGCCTCGCGGACTGAAAAATCCGGAGGCAAGCCCCTCAATCTGGCTTATCTCTGCGCTCCCCTTGCCCTTGAACCGAGGTGGGGAGATAACCGCAATATCTACCGCTGGAGACCGTCCGATGACCGCTGTTGCCGTGGGATCCCCTGCCCCCGATTTTGTTCTGCCGACCGACGAGGGTGAGGTTTCGCTTAGCGCCCTTCGGGGCCGGCCGATCGTCGTCTATTTCTATCCCAAGGACGACACCTCGGGCTGCACCCGCGAGGCGATCGGATTCTCCTGTCTTGCCGACGAATTCGACAAAGCGGGCGCGACGGTCATCGGCATTTCGCCAGACACGGTGGAAAAGCACGGAAAATTCCGCGTCAAGCACAAGCTGACGGTGGCGCTGGCGTCCGACCGAGAGCACAAGGTCGCGGAAAGCTACGGCGCCTGGGGCGAAAAGTCGCTTTATGGTGTGAAGTATGTCGGCATCGTCCGCTCGACATTCCTGATCGCTCCCGATGGGACCATCGCGAGAGTCTGGCCAAAGGTTAAGGTGGAAGGCCACGCCGAAGACGTGCTGGCTGCCGTCAAGGCGCTGTGAATTGCGCAGCTCCTAACCTTGCGGACCCGGCTTCAAGCCTTCATTAACCCTAACGGTTTCTAATCGCTCCAACGGTTTCCGTCCGCTGCGCGTCGGCGTGCGGCCGTTTCCCGCCTGGAGCGTCGCGTTGATGATGAGACCACAAGCCGCAGATCGATATCGCAGCCAGGATTCGGCGAGACGGATCGTCATCATCAGCCGGGACAACACCCGCACCTACACGTTCAGCCCGCTGGCTCTGTTCGGCGGCCTCACCTTATTCCTGACGGTGTCGCTCGGCTTCCTGGCTGCGACCACCTATCTCGTCTTCCGCGACGACCTGTTCGATCTCGTCCGCGAGCGCAACGCCAACATGCAGCAGGCATACGAGGATCGTATCGCCCGCCTGCGTTCGGAAATCGACCGCATTTCCAGTCGCCAGATCCTCGATAGCGTCGCGATGGACGAGAAGGTCGAGAAGATCATGTCGGCCCAGCAGGGCATCGCGGATCGCCAGCGGGCGGTCGGTGACCTGATCGACAAGGCGCGCAGCATCGGTCTCATCGATGACGGCAACGCCGCGGTGCGCGGCGACAGACGAGCCGCCCTTGACCCGGCCGACGTGACCGGCTCCATCAACGCCTATGCCGACGCCGCCCCCAATCTGATCGATCGCCAGTTCGACGCCCTGACCTCGGCGGCGCCAAAAGCTCCCGGATTTGCCACGGTGATAAGCACCGCAGACGGCAAGCCCGACTTCAAGGCGATCTCCAACCATCTCGCCGCTGTCGACGCCGAACAGGCAAGAGCCGTGGAAGCCATCGCAGACGCCGCAAACTCCCGCGTCGACGCGGCGGTCGAGGTGGTCGCTGACGCCGGTCTTCGCGTCAACGTGCCGGAGGCGCCGACGGATACGGACGACGCCGTCGGTGGACCCTACATTCCGGTGGGAGGCGCACAGGCCCTTGCCACCGCCCTGCAGGACGCCGACCGGGCTTTCGGTCGCATTGCGCTGGTAAAGGCTGCGACGGCACGCCTGCCGCTCATCCGCCCTCTGCCCGGTGGCGACATGACCTCGAACTTCGGGTCGCGCCGCGACCCCTTCCTCGGCTCTCTGGCCTTCCACGCCGGCATCGACTTTCGCTCGCCCACGGGCACCGACATTCGGCCTACGGCGCCCGGCGTCGTCACCGTGGCCGGCTGGTCGGGCGGCTACGGCAATCTCGTCGAGGTTGACCATGGCAACGGGGTCACGACGCGCTACGGGCATATGTCGCGCATCGTTGCCCGTGTCGGCGATCGGGTGAGCCGTGATACCGTCATTGGCGAGGTGGGCTCCACCGGTCGCTCCACCGGCCCGCATCTTCACTATGAGACGCGCCTCAACGGCGCACCGCTCAACCCGGTCAACTACATCAATGCGGGAAGCCGCTTGGCAAGCCTGCTACCCTGAGGGTCACCCCTTCAAGTCGAAAACCCTGAAGTAACTTGCAAAAAAGGCGGGGCGCACCAGCACCCCGCCTTTTTCAAGTCTTGCCGCGGCGATCGTTCAGTCGATGTCCGAGATTTCGGCTGGTTGCTTGCCGAAGGCGCGTTGGGCGAGTGCCGCCTCCATGAAGGGATCGAGGTCGCCGTTGAGAACGTCCGACGGCGCCGTGCTCTCGACACCGGTCCGGAGATCCTTGACCAACTGATAAGGCTGCAGCACGTAGGAGCGAATCTGGTGACCCCAGCCGATGTCGGTCTTGCCGGCATTCTCGGCGTTGGCCTTTTCCTCGCGCTTCTTCAGCTCGGCTTCGTAAAGGCGCGCGCGCAGCATGTTCCAGGCTGTGGCGCGGTTCTTGTGCTGGGACCGCTCGGCCTGGCAGGACACCACAATGCCCGAGGGACGATGGGTGATGCGCACAGCCGAGTCGGTGGTGTTGATGTGCTGGCCGCCGGCGCCCTGCGCGCGGTAGGTGTCGATGCGGCAATCGCTCTCGTTGATCTCGATCTCGATCTTGTCATCAACGACCGGATAGACCCAGACCGATGAGAAGGATGTGTGCCGCCGCGCCTGGCTGTCAAAGGGCGAGATGCGGACCAACCGGTGCACGCCCGACTCGGTCTTCAGCCAGCCATAGGCGTTGTGGCCCTTGACAAGCACCGTGGCGCTCTTGATGCCGGCCTCCTCGCCATCGTGAACCTCAAGCAACTCGACCTTATGGCCGTGCTGCTCGGCCCAGCGCGTGTACATGCGCAGGAGCATGTTGGTCCAGTCCTGGCTCTCGGTGCCACCGGCGCCGGAGTTCACCTCGATATAGGTATCGTTGGAGTCGGCCTCACCGGATAGCATCGACTCCACCTGTTGGCGGGCGATCTCGTCCTTGAGGCTCCGGAGGGTGTTCTCGGCGTCGGCGACGACGGTGGCATCGTCTTCCATCTCGCCGAGCTCGATCAGCTCGACGCTGTCCTTGAGGTCGCGGTCCAGCTTGAGATAGCCGTTGATTCTGGTCTCGAGATCGGTCCGCTCGCGCATGATCTTCTGCGCGCGCTCGGGATCGTTCCATAGGGTCGGATCTTCAACGAAACCGTTCAGCTCGGCCATACGCTGCTGGGAGGCATCCCAGTCAAAGATGCCTCCTCAGCAGGGCCATACCCTGCTTGATCTCGTCGACGATGGCCTCGATTTCGGCTCGCATGGATGTGAGCTCCGGTCAGGAGGTTGAATTGGCGCCGCGGCGGCAGCCGTCGGCGGGCACCCGTCGTCGATCACGGGCGCGGCGGACCATAGAAACGGATGCCGCCGATGTAAACCCGTGAGCCGGCGGATTCCCGTACCACGAGATGATGCTTGAATGCCCGGCCGTCAATAGAGACCGCCGGTGCCGCTCACCGCAGCCTTATCGGCTTCAGGATTGATCTCGGTCGGCACTCCCCAGGCCATGCCGTCGCCACCGATCACCGAGTAGACGTCAGACGGGCCGGTGCCCGGCTTGAACGCCTCGATGATGGCGCTGTCGCCTTCATAGGCGCGCATGCCGGTCTTGCGGTCGATCGGGATCAGAACCATGCCCTCGGGCACCTTGAATTCCTGCGGTGGCTGGCCGGCCAGAGCCTGAGCCATGAAATCGCGGAAGACCGGCGCGGCAATCAGGCCGCCGGTAGAACCGTGCCCCATCGGCTTCGGCGTATCAAAGCCGAGGAAGATGCCGACGGTCAGCTCGGGCGTGAAACCGACAAACCAGGCATCCTTCTCGTCGTTGGTGGTGCCGGTCTTGCCGGCGATCGGCCGATTGAGGCTCTTGACGATGGTGGCCGTGCCGCGCTGGACGACGCCCTCCATCATCGAGGTGATCTGATAAGCGGTCATCGGGTCGAGCACCTGCTCGCGCTCGTCGATCAGTTGCGGCTCGTCCTGCCCCGTCCAATCGCCGGAGGTGCACCCCTCGCAGACGCGCTGGTCATGCTTGTAGATGGTCCGGCCGAATCGGTCCTGTACCCGGTCAATCAGCGTCGGCTGCACGCGGCGACCGCCGTTGGCGATGATGGCGTAGGCATTGACGAGGCGCATGACCGTCGTCTCGCCGGCACCGAGGGCCATGGCCAGGACCGGCTGCATATTGTCATAGATGCCGAAGCGCTTGGCGTATTCGGCGATCAGCGGCATGCCCATGTCCTGAGCAAGGCGCACGGTCATCAGATTGCGCGACTTCTCGATGCCGGTCCTGAGCGTCGACGGGCCACCGTAGCCGCCGCCGTAGTTCTGCGGCCGCCACATGCCGAGGCCAGCCCCCTGGTCGATCTCGATCGGGCCGTCCATGATGACGGATGCCGGCGTGTAACCATTATCGAGGGCGGTCGAATAGACGAACGGCTTGAAGGACGAGCCCGGCTGGCGCATGGCCTGCGTCGCCCGGTTGAACTCGCTTTCCGCAAAGGAGAAGCCGCCAACCATGGCGCGAACGCGGCCCGTGGACGAGTCCATCGCCACCAGCGCCCCGGAGACGCCGGGAAACTGACGGAGCCGGTAGGCCTCCAGCGTGCCAACGGCACTGCCGGTCTTCTCGACATAGACGACATCACCGACCGCCAGCACATCCGAGGCGGCCTTGACCGGCGCGCCGCGCTTCGGCCCGCTTTCCCACTTCGCCCACTTGAGTTGATCGAGCGGGATGATGCCCTCGACGCGCTCGTCGTTCACCGCGCCCGTCGGTCCCTTGGAAGGTTGCAGGCCGATGCGGGCCGCATCACCGTCCAAACCGAGCACGACGGCAAGGGTCCACTCCGGCACGTCAGTCAGCGCCGGCTCGGCGGCGAGTGGAACGCCCCAGTCGCCGGACACATCGATCTGCTTCTTGGCGCCGCGCCAGCCGTGAGCCTCGTCATAGCGCAGCAGCGCCCGCTGGAGAACGCCGCGGGCGACCACCTGCATCTTCGGGTCGAGCGTGGTGCGAACCGACAGGCCACCCTCGTAAAGGCCCTTCTCGCCATACATCGAGAGCAGCGAGCGGCGAACCTCTTCGACAAAATACTCGGAGGCAAACACCTTGGCCGACTGGTTGCGCTCGGCGACGACCAGCGGCGCCTTCATGGCCGCCTCCCCTTCCTCGTGCGTCGCGTAGCCATTTTCCATCATCTGCTCGATGACGTAGTTGCGACGGTCGATAGCGGCCTGCCGGCTGCGGTAGGGGTTGTAGTTCTCCGGCGCCTTGGGCAACGCGGCCAGATAGGCCACCTCCTCCAGCTTCAGGTCGGACAGCGGCTTGTCGAAATAGGCCAGCGAGGCGGCGGCAACGCCATAGGAGCGGAAGCCGAGGTAGATCTCGTTGAGATAGAGTTCAAGGATCTGGTCCTTGGTATAGGTCTGTTCGATCTTCAGCGTCAGCAACGCTTCGCGGATCTTGCGATCGATGGTTCGCTCATTGGTGAGCAGGAACACCTTGGCGACTTGCTGGGTGATCGTCGAGGCACCAACCATGCGCTTGTTGGACCCGGACACGAGGGTGTCGACGTTCTTCACGGCCGCGCCGGCGAGGCTGATGATGTCGATGCCGGGATGAGTGTAGAAGCCCTTGTCCTCGGCGGAAATGAAGGCCTGCTTGACCCGGTCGGGAATCATTTGGATCGGCAGGAAAAGACGGCGCTCATGCGCGTATTCCGAGGCAAGTTCGCCGTCGGCGGCGTGGACGCGCGTGACCACCGGCGGCTGGTAATTGCGCAGCTGGTTGGTGTCAGGCAGGTCCGTGCTGAGGGAATGGATATAGACGGCAACGCCGCCGGCTATCACCAGGAACAGTAGCGCGGCGATCGAAAAGACCCAGCCGAAGAATCTTACGAAGATCATATCCCGTCCATCACTCCCGTCGACACCGGCCGCGCCGCAGTATCTACCAGTCGCGGCGGCGTGGCGAAACCCGGCTCGTCCGGATGCTTGTGCGTCGGCGTTGGCGCCAGCCGATACCTCAAAACGCCTCGGAATGCGACTATTTCCGTAAGGCGGACGTTCGCTGCTCTTTGTGGCGAAGGCGGGGCCGCGGCGTTGCTCGGCCGCAACACTGATCGGGCTTCAGCTACTTGCCGAGGTAGGCGTATTTCTGGCCGAAGAAGCGGAGCACCGCCTGGGTGACGGCATCGGCAACCCGCGAGCGCCATTCCTCGGAGGTGAGCAGTTTCTCGTCCTGATCGTTGGAGAGATAGCCGATCTCGACCAGCACCGACGGCACGTCATGGGCACGCAGCACTTGGAAGCCGGCCGAACGGCGCGGATTCTTGATCATTCGCGTCGCCGACGCAAGGTCGCCGACGAGACCGCTGGCGAAGGACGCGGAGAAATTGCGCGTCTCTCTCCGGGTGAGGTCGACCAGAATGTCGGTCACGTCATCGGCCTCCTGCTGCAGGTCGAGACCGGCGATGAGGTCGGACGCGTTCTCCTTGGCGGCGAGCGCCGCCGCCTCCTGGTCGGACGCCCTGTCGGACAGAGTATAGACGGTGGCGCCGCGCACCGACCCGACGTGCTCGGAATCGGCATGGATCGACAGGAACAGGTCGGCCGCGTGATCACGTCCGAACTGTACTCGCGCGCCAAGCGGCAGGAAGGTGTCATCGGTACGGGTAAGCAGCACCGCGACCTTGCCGGTTCGCTCAAGACGCTCCTGCAGTCTCATGGCGAAGGCGAGGACTATATCCTTCTCCCTGACGCCCGAGGCCGACACCGTGCCGGAATCGACACCGCCGTGACCGGCGTCGATGACGATCAGCGGCTTCTCCCGCTTGCTGCGATCGGCTGGCGGCAACTGATCGGCCTTCTTCACCGGCGGCTCGTTGGCGCTGTCGCGGGCGATCTGGCTTTTTCTCAAATCCTCATCGAAGACCGCGGCCGTCGTCTTCAAAAGATCGAGCACCAGGCGAGCCGGCTGATTCTCGATGGCCGGCAACATGAAGGCCTTGTCGATCTTCACGGGTCCGATGACGTCGAGCACGATGCGCGACCGCCCGGCGGCGAACTGACCGTAGCGCCAGTCACTGACAAGGCCGCGACCGGTCGAGCCGGTACCGGCAGGCAGGCGGAAGTCGATCGCTGGCAAGTCGATCACGACGCGGTAGGGCTCGGCAAGGGTGAAGGCGCTGAGCTCGACCTCACCGGAAAGATCAAGCACGAAGCGGGTCCGGCTGTTGTCACCAACAACGCGGCCGTCGGTCGCCACCGGCACCGCCTCGGCGAGTGCGGCCGCCACAAGGCAGGCGAGCGCCGCCGCCGCCAAGATGGCGACTCGGAGACTGGCTGCGAAGCGGTTTGCGACGGTCGTCAAATGATCGCTCCCACGATCCCCCCAGAGCATCCGCCTTTCGATCAGGGTATTTCAACCTGATCGGCGGCTGCTCTATACGGCCCAAACTGCCACAGACAAACGAGATGGCAACTCTCTTCTCCGCATGGCATCGCTTCGTGCGGGCCGGCGGCCATTGGCCCGATAGTAACTAGGCCAATTTGGTTAACCATTCCTAGGTCCCGCCGTCCGGAACGGCAGACCGTTCACATTGCGACGAATTGATCGGACGCCCATTTGATCGCCTTGCATATGGGACTTCACGCAAGTAATAAGGGATCGGAGCCCGAATCCTTGCTCTCGGTACTTGAGAGCGTCCAGCCGGTGCACTTCTTGCTTGAAAAAGCAGCGGAAGAGATCGGCAGCCGGGTCCGAGAGGTCAGCGCGACCGCCGGTGTGGTTTTCCGGCCGATGTGCAGAACCCGGACCTTTGCTTGTTGCGCCCCGCCCGGCCACGCGCCGCGGGAAGTATACGAGGACGCCCGTAGATCCACCGAAAAGATCGGCGCTCCAGCGCGTGGCCATTGAAGGCCGCCCGACAAGGCATTCGTCGTCGTTCCCTCGTATTGGCTTTCGCCGAGCGGGTTTTTTCGGAATGACGGTGTTGAAAGAAAGAACGTGCCGGACGTGAAAGTCGTGAGGCCACAACAGATCGTCGAAGGGGCAGGATGGCGTCAAGCATCGGCCTCTCCCCGATTTGCGGTCTCGGTCGGTTCGGCGCTGATCTCCATTCCCATCCCCCTTATCGACGGCCGATGCCGATCCTTCCAGCGCGCGACGACTCCAGGGAGTGCTCTCGAGAGCTTCCCGCCAGGGTCGCGGCGGTGCCGAGATCGCATGCGGTCGGGAGTCAGTTTTTATGGCCAACAAGATGCTGATCGATGCCACCCACCCGGAGGAGACCCGGGTGGTTGTGGTGCGTGGACACCGCGTTGAGGAGTTCGATTTCGAGTCGGCGACAAGGAAGCAGCTCAGAGGCAACATTTATCTCGCCAAGGTGACGCGCGTTGAGCCGTCGCTGCAGGCAGCCTTTGTCGAGTATGGTGGCAATCGCCACGGTTTCCTCGCCTTCTCCGAAATTCATCCCGACTACTACCAGATCCCGCAGGCCGACCGTCAGGCGCTGATCGAGGCCGAGGAGGCTGAGGAGCGCGAAGAGGCCGAGCGGCGCTCCCGCATGCATCGCGATCGACAGGCCCGTGCCCAAGCCGCCAAGGCTGCCGCCCGTCCGGCAGAGACGATCAGCGAATCTCCGGTCGGGGACAATGAGTCTCAACCGAGCAACGAAGCGTTCGGCGCCGATGCCAATTCGGCCTTCGAGGCTGGCGATGACGATTCGCTGTCTCGTGACAATGGCGGCATCATCGACATCCACGACGATCAGTCGGTCGAGACCATCAACGATGATGGCGAGGACCGGTCCGGCGATGACGAGGAAGAGCACGTCGAGAACGTTGGTGCCGAAGACGCGCTCGAGGAAGTGCCCGAGCGGCGCACTCGCCGGGCGCGCCAGTATCGCATCCAGGAAGTGATCAAGCGGCGGCAAGTGCTGCTGGTTCAGGTCGTCAAGGAGGAGCGCGGCACCAAGGGTGCGGCGCTGACCACCTATCTGTCGCTGGCCGGCCGCTATTCGGTGCTGATGCCCAACTCCGGCCGGGGCGGCGGCATCTCCCGCAAGATCACCAACGTGCAGGACCGCAAGCGCCTGAAGGAGATCGCCCACGAGCTCGACGTGCCGGAAGGCATGGGCGTCATTCTGCGGACGGCCGGCGCCGCCCGCACCAAGACCGAGATCAAGCGCGACTTCGAATATCTCCTGCGCCTGTGGGAGAATGTCCGGGAACTGACGCTGCGGTCGACCGCGCCGAGCCTCGTCTACGAGGAGGGCTCGCTGGTCAAGCGGTCGATCCGTGACCTCTACAACAAGGACATCGACGAAGTCCTAGTGGCCGGCGAGGATTCCTATCGCGAGGCCAAGGACTTCATGCGCATGCTCATGCCGAGCCATGCCAAGAATGTTCAGCCATACCGCGATCCGATTCCGGTGTTCGGCCGTTTTGGCGTCGAACCGCAGCTCGACGCGATGTTTTCACCGCAGGTGACGCTGAAATCGGGCGGCTATCTCGTCATCAACCAGACGGAAGCGCTCGTCGCCATCGACGTCAACTCCGGTCGGTCGACACGCGAGCACAACATCGAGGATACGGCACTCGCCACCAACCTCGAAGCTGCCGAAGAGGTGGCCCGCCAGCTCCGCCTGCGCGACCTCGCCGGTCTCATCGTGATCGATTTCATCGACATGGAGGAGGCCAAGAACAACAAGGCGGTGGAGCGCAAGCTCAAGGACTGCCTGAAGAACGACCGCGCCCGCATCCAGGTGGGCCGCATCTCGCACTTCGGCCTGATGGAGATGAGTCGCCAGCGCATCCGCACCGGTGTGCTGGAAGGCTCCACCGAGCTTTGCCCGCACTGCCTCGGCGCCGGCATCGTCCGTTCCACCGAGAGCGTGGCGCTGCATGTGCTGCGCGCGCTGGAAGATCTGCTGATCAAGGGCGTGACCCATCATCTCACTGTCCGTACCCGGTCGGCGGTGGCGCTTTACATCCTCAACCAGAAGCGCAAGCACCTTTCCGACCTTGAGGCGCGTTTCGGCCTCACCATCACCATTGCCGCCGACGAGCATCTTGGCTCGCAGCACTTCGCCGTCGAGCGCGGCGAAATCATCCTCAATCCCGCCCCGCCGCCGCCCGCGCCGACGCTGACGCCCGAGAGCGTCCAGCCCTACGACGAAGAGGTCGACGAGGAGATCGAGGAGGAAGAGGAAGAAGACGAGGACGCCGAGAAGGCGCCGTCAGCGCGCGAAGAGCGCGGTGACGGAGACGGTCGCCGCAAGCGTCGGCGGCGGCGCCGGCGGCGGGTCGAGGGCGACGAGGCCACCACCGATGATGGTGAAGGCCAGGATACCGCTGCCGAAGATACCGAACCGTCGACAGCTGATGGCGACGACGGCGAAGGCGACGACGACGGTTCTGACGAGAATGGTGAGACGCGCACCGAGACCGACGCCGAAAGCGAACAGCGTCGCCGGTCGCGTCGTCGTGGCCGTCGCGGCGGTCGTCGTCGGCACCAGGAGGATGTTGGTTCCGAATCGACCACCGCGTCGCAGGACAACGTGCCGGTCTCAACTGAAGCCGCGACAGACACCGACGCGGCGGTTGCCCAGCAAGAGCTGGTCGCCGACGATGCCGGCACGGCAGCCGTCGTTCCGAGCGTTACCGATGACGAACCGGTGGAAACGCTGGCGATAGAGGCTGAAGCAGCCGAAGAGGCGCCCGAGGAGACGACGGAAGCCGCGCCCGTGCATCTGCCGCTCGAAAGCGTCGCCGAACTGGTGGAAAAGTCGGTAGAGGCCAACGAACCGGCACCGCAGCCCGACCCCACACCTGAACCGGAACCCGATTCCAACAATCCGAAGAAGACCGGCTGGTGGCAGCGCCGCTCCTTCTTCTGAGGACCGATAGAATCAGACACATTGAGGCCGCCCAGGTGAGACTTGGGCGGCCTTATTGCATCGGGGCGAAAGCGCCCAGGCAACCGGACGGAGCCTGTCGTGGACGAAATCGTGCTTCTGTTTTCCTACGGAACTCTGCAGCTCAGGTCGGTGCAGCTCGCTAACTTCGGGCGAGAGCTCAAAGGACGGCCCGACGCCATGGTTGGCTGGCATCGGGCGATGGTGGAAATCACCGATCCGGAGGTGCTGCGGCAGTCAGGCGAGACGCACCATCCAATCGTCTCTCCGAGCGGTGACCCAGCCGACGAGGTGCCAGGCATGGTTTTCGAGATCACGCCCGAGGAGCTGATTGCCGCCGACAGCTACGAGGTGGCCGACTACAAGCGCATACTGGTGACGCTGAAGTCCGGTGCCGATGCCTGGGTCTACGTGAAAGCGTAAAGGCTAGCGCAGCCAGCTCTCCAGTCGCTCGCAGGCCTCGGCGACCGCCTCTGTACGGCCGGCGAAAGAGAAGCGCACGAAGGACGAACCACGCTCGGTATCGAAGTCGAGGCCGGGCGTTGCAGCGATGCCCGCCTCGTGCAGCATGCGGCGGCAGAAATCGAGACTGTCGTTGGTGTAGCGGCTGACGTCGGCGTAAAGGTAGAAGGCCCCGTCGACCGGCAGGAAGTGGTCGAGGCCGATTTCCGGCATGCGCTGCAGCAGCAGCCGGCGGCTTGCCGCGTAGCCGGCCTTCACCGCCTCAAGCTCCTCGCCGGCCTCGAAGGCGCCAAGGGCAGCGCGCTGCGACAGTTCCGACGGCGAGATGAACAGATTCTGGGCGATACGCTCGACCGGCCGGATCAGTTCCTCCGGCAGCACCATCCAGCCAACGCGCCAGCCGGTCATGCAAAAGTATTTCGAGAAGGAGTTGACGACCACGACATCGTCGGAAAACTCCAGTGCCGTCACCTCGTCGCCGTCGTGGACGAGGCCGTGGTAGATCTCGTCCATGACGAGCGCGATCTTCAGGTCGCGGCAGGCGCCAACCAGCGATTTCAAACCGGCTCGCGTCATCATGGTTCCCGAGGGATTGTTCGGGCTGGCCACGACGATGCCGGCCAGCGGCCGTTCGGCATGCGCCTTCTCGATGGCAGCGGCGCTCGCTTGCCAGCGCGCCTCGGCCGTCGTCGGGATCTCCACAACGTCAAGACCGAGTGCCGTCAGGATGTTGCGATAGGCTGGATAGCCGGGCGTTGGCAGGCCGACTCGATCGCCGACGTCGAACATGGCGAGGAAGGCGAGATTGAAGGCGCCGGACGAACCGCCGGTCACTGCAACCCGGCCGGCCGGCACCTTAACGCCATAGCGATCGGCGTAGAGACGGGCAATCCGGGCGCGCAGTTCGGGAATGCCGAGTGCCTCCGTGTAGCCGACACGGCCGCGGGACAGCGAGGCCTCGGCGGCGGCGCGCACGGCGGCCGGCACCGGTGCGCCGGGTTCGCCGAGTTCCATATGGATGATGGAGCGCCCCTCGCGGGCAAGGCGATTGGCGTCCGACAGCACGTCCATGGCGAGGAAGGGCGCCACATCACTCCGCCGAGAAACCAGCATGTCCCCCCTCCACGATTTTGCCTGAGATGGCCTGCAGTCTGCGCTTGAGCGGCATGGGCTCGGGATTTTTCCGTTGCGCCAGACACGCGTTCTGCCCTTTATCAGGCTCCGGGCACCCTGACGAGACTTCCGACGGTGAATCGCGCCATGACGACCAGTTTCCGCCACACCTCCGTTGCCGCCCTCATGGCGGCGGTGATTGCCGTGTCATCCAGTCTGCCAGCGTTCGCCGCTGAACGAAGTCGCAGCATCTCACTGTTGCGCGACGCCGAAGCGGAAACGCTGATTGCCGACTATACGCGGCCCCTGTTGAAAGCGGCCGGCCTCGGCGCGGCCACCGTCCAGGTCAAGCTGGTCAACGACGACACCTTCAACGCCTTCGTCGCCGACAGCCGACACATTTTTGTCAATGCCGGCGCCATCATCGATTCCACGACGCCCAATCAACTGATCGGCGTGCTGGCGCACGAGATCGGCCACCTCGCGGCCAACCACCTCTCTCAGCTTCGCTCGGAAATTCGACGCATGCAGATTCTGTCGGCTCTGGCCGTTCTCGGCGGTGTCGCCGCGGGTGTGGCGGGCGGTGGCGGGTCGGCAGCCGGCGCGCTTGCAACCGGCGGCATGCAGTTCGGCCAGCGCGGCCTCCTGATGTACGCGCGCGAGAACGAGACGGCTGCCGACCAGTTGTCCCTGAAGTATCTCGAGCAAACCGGCCAGTCGGCAAAGGGCATGCTGGAAACCTTCCAGCGTTTCGCCGGGCAGCAGATGTTCCTGTCGGCGCACATCGACCCCTACATTCAGACCCATCCGATGGCGGCTGACCGCATCGCAATGATCGACGAGTTGGCGCGCAAGTCGAAATCCTTCGACAAGCCGGATGATCCGGCGCTCAAGGCGCGGCATGATCTCGTCCGCGCCAAATTCGCCGCTTTCACCCGCAACGCCCAGAGCGTGATGCGACTTTATCCGCCGTCCGACACCAGCCTTGCCGCCGATTATGCCCGCGCCATCGTCGCCTATCGCTTCGCAGATCCGAAGTCGGCCGTCGCCCGCATCGATGCCCTGATCAAGCGCTCCCCCACCAATCCCTATTTCTGGGAGTTGAAAGGGCAGATCCTGCTGGAAACCGGCAAGCCGAAGGAGGCCGTGGCGCCGCTCAGAAAAGCGGTGGCGCTGGCCCCGAAAGCCGGTCTCATCCGAGTCCTGCTCGGGCAGGCTCTGGTGGGCACCGGCGACGCCAAGCTAACCGACGAGGCGATCACCATGCTCACCAGAGGCATCGGTGACGACCCCGACCAGCCGGTCGGCTACCGCCAGCTCGCCATCGCCTATGCCCGCACCGACAATATCCCCATGGCCGACCTTGCTTCCGCTCAGGGAAGCTTCGCCTCGGGCGACATCGAAACGGCCAAGAAATACGCCATTCGCGCACAGGAAAAACTGAAGACGGGCTCACCAGCCTGGCTGCGCGCCGACGACATCATCACTTACAAGACACCGAAATGACCGGGCGCGTTCGGCCCGGGACAAGGAGCAGCCGCATGTTTGCCCACTTCCGGAAACGACTGTCGATGGCGCTGGTCGCCGCGGCTCTTCTTCCCTCCGTCGCATTCGCCCAAGACTTCACCGAAAGCCAGAAGGCGGCGATTGGCGGCGTCGTCAAAGCGTATCTGATGGATCATCCCGAGGTCATCACCGAAGCGTTGCAGGCGCTCGAAGCGCGCAGCAAGGCGACCGAGGCACAAGGACAAACCGCCGCCATCCAGGCGAACCGGGAGGCCATCTTCTCCTCGCCCTACCAGGCGGTCCTCGGCGATCCCCAAGCGAAAATCGCACTGGTCGAGTTCTTCGACTACAACTGCGGCTACTGCAAGAAAGCCCTTTCCGACACACGCGCCATTCTCGACAAGGACAAGGACGTCAAGATCATCCTCAAGGAGTTCCCCATTCTGAGCGAAGGCTCCGTCGAAGCAGCCAAGGTGGCGGCTGCCGTCAACATCCTCGATCCCCGCGCCTACGAAGCTTTCCATTTCGAGCTGATGGGCTTGCGAGGTCAGGCCGATGGCGAACGCGCACTGGCGGCGGCGGCAAAAGCCGGCCTCGACCAGGCGAAAGTGAAGGAAACGGCCGCCAGTTCAGACGTGGCCAAGGCGATCAACCATTCCTACGATCTTGCCCGCCAGCTCAACATCAACGGCACGCCGGCCTATATCATCGGTGATGAGCTGGTCTATGGCGCCGTCGGCTTTGCCGAACTGACCCACAAGATCGAGGCGATGCGCGCCTGTGGCAAGACCTCCTGCTGATCTTTGGTAGCGCACCGCGCGCGCTGTCCCCAAAGACGGGCCCCACAGACGGGGATGAATCGGCGCGGCCTCTTTTTTTCGGCGCGGCATATGCCTATAAGGAAGCCGGCCGCAGCCCTCGGGTTGCGGCCACCCCTGCACCGGTCTGAAAGGGAACCGATCGATTGCCCATTGAAGCGTTCATCCTCAACGGACCGAACCTCAATCTTCTCGGAACACGAGAACCGGGCATCTACGGCTCGCTGACCCTTGCCGACATCGAGGCAAACTGCCGCGACAAGGCCGCCATGCTGGGATTTTCCACCGTCGAATTCCGCCAGTCCAACCATGAAGGCGAACTCGTCGACTGGATTCAGGAGGCTGGACGGCGCGGTGCCGGCGTGGTGATGAACCCCGGCGCCTACACGCACACGTCGATCGCCCTCCACGACGCGATCAAGGGAACAGGCGTTCCCGTGATCGAAGTCCATATCTCGAACGTCCATGCCCGCGAGAGTTTCCGGCATCGGTCCTTTGTGTCGCCCGTGGCGGCCGGAGTGATCGTCGGCCTCGGCCCCCTTGGCTATGCACTCGCGCTCGAAGCCCTCGCCGGTCTCCTCAAAGGGTGACCGCCGTCCCAATCCGGTGAGAACCGATGTCCCAGACCTTTGACTACGAACTGATCCGCCAGCTTGCCAACATCCTCGACGAGACCAACCTCACCGAGATCGAAGTAGAGCAGGAGAAGCTGAAGATCCGCGTGGCTCGAACGGCGGCGCCGGTCACCATCCAACAGGGCGGAGGCTGGGCGCCGCCGGCGGCCGGGGTACCGGCGATGGCCGCCCCCGTGGCGGTGTCTGTTGCCGACGTGGCGAAAGCCGCCGACCCCGCCACCAATCCCGGTGCCGTGCCCTCCCCCATGGTCGGCACTGCCTACCTGGCCGCCGAGCCCGGCGTCCGTGCTTTTGTCGAAGTCGGCGACACGGTGAAGGAGGGCCAGACGGTGATGATCATCGAGGCCATGAAGCACCTCAACCAGATTCCGGCACCGCGCGCCGGCCGCGTCACCGCGGTGCTCGTCGAAAACGGCCAGCCGGTCGAATTCGGCGAACCGCTGCTGATCATCGAGTGACCAGCCCCATGTTCGAGAAGATCCTCATCGCCAACCGCGGCGAAATCGCCCTCCGGGTCCTGCGCGCCTGCAAAGAGCTCGGCATCGGCACTGTCGCCGTCCACTCGACGGCGGATGCCAATGCTATGCACGTCCGCCTCGCTGACGAGAGTGTGTGCATCGGCCCGGCGCCGGTGCGCGACAGCTACCTCAACATTCCCAACATCGTCGCCGCCTGCGAGATCACCGGCGCCGAAGCCGTGCACCCAGGCTACGGGTTCCTCAGCGAGAACGCCCGTTTCGCCGACATCCTGGCCGCTCACAACATTACCTTCATTGGTCCGTCGGCCGAGCACATCCGTATCATGGGCGACAAGATCGAGGCCAAGGCAACAGCCAGGCGCCTTGGCATCCCGGTGGTGCCCGGTTCCGACGGCGCCGTGGAAACCGAGGAGGAGGCACTGCGAGTTGCCGCCGAGGTCGGCTATCCGGTGCTGGTCAAGGCGTCGGCCGGCGGTGGCGGTCGCGGCATGCGCGTCGCCATGAACGAGGCGGAGCTGCCATCCGCCATGTCGGCCGCCAAGACCGAGGCAAAGAATGCCTTTGGCGACGACGCCGTCTATATCGAGAAATACCTCCTGAAGCCGCGTCACATCGAGTTGCAGGTGCTTGGCGACGGCCAGGGCAATGCTGTGCACCTTGGCGAGCGCGATTGCTCGCTGCAGCGCCGCCACCAGAAGGTGATGGAAGAGGCCCGCTCACCGGCTCTCAATGACGACGAGCGCGCCAGGATCGGCGACATCGTCGCCAACGCCATGTCGGAGCTCAACTATTCGGGCGTCGGCACCATCGAGTTCCTCTATGAGAACGGCGAGTTCTATTTCATCGAAATGAACACTCGCCTGCAGGTCGAACATCCGGTGACCGAAATGATCACCGGCATCGATCTCGTCAACGAGCAGATCAAGGTGGCCTCGGGCCAGGCATTGAGCTTCCGCCAATCGGACGTTCACTTCAACGGCCATGCCATCGAGTGCCGCATCAACGCTGAGAACGCCGCCACCTTCGCTCCGTCGCCCGGCAAGATCACCTATTGGCACCCGCCTGGCGGTCTGGGGGTGCGCGTCGACAGCGGCGTCTATCAGGGCTATACGATCCCGCCCTATTACGACAGCATGATCGGCAAGCTGATCGTCCACGGCCGCAATCGCGTCGAATGCCTGATGCGTCTGCGTCGCTGCCTCGACGAGTTCGTGGTTGATGGCATCGACTCGACGATCCCGCTCTTCAACAACATGCTGAAGAATTCCGACATCATCGACGGTGCCTACGACATCCACTGGCTGGAAAAGTGGCTTGCCACCAAGCCGTTCGAGGCTTGACCCGAAGAGTAAGTCACTGCTTTCCTACAAAAACGCCGCCCTCTTGGGCGGCGTCTCTGTTTGGAGGAATGACCTTTACACCAGCACTGGCCGTTTGATGCGCCCGGTCTCGCCGAAGACTCGCAGGTAGCGGGCGATCTCGGTCGGGTCGCCGGTGGCCTTTTCAGGATTGTCGGACAGCTTCACCGCCGGGCGACCGTCGACCTGCGTCACCTTGCAGACCAGCGAGATTGAATCGAAATCGTCGGTGGGCTGCGGCGCGCAGTCCTGGAAGTCGTTGGTGAGGTTGGTGCCCCAACCGAAGCTCATATGCACCCGGCCGCGGAAGTGCGTGTAGACGCGCTCGATTTCCTCGACATCGAGACCGTCGGAAAAGACGATCAGCTTGTCGCGGGGATCCTGCCCCTTCGACTTCCACCAGGCGATGATCTCCTCGCCGCCCTCGACCGGCTCGGCACTATCGGGGCGAAAGCCCTTCCAGTCGGCCACCCAATCCGGGGCGTCACGCAGGAACGAGGCGGTGCCGAAGGCATCCGGCAGAACGACCAACAGGTTACCGTCGTAAAGCTCCTGCCAGTCGCGTAACACACGGTAGGGAGCGTGGCGCATCTCGTCTTCGGTATCGGCGAGAGCGGCCATAGCCATCGGCAGCTCATGGGCATTGGTGCCGATGGCCTCGAGATCGCTCTTCATGGCCATCAACACGTTGGAGGTGCCGATGAAGGACGGGCCAAGCCCTTCCTTCAACGCGTTGACGCACCAGTCCTGCCACAAGTGCGAATGGCGGCGTCGGGTGCCAAAATCGGCAATCTTGATGTCGGGAAAGGCGCGCAGCCGCTCCACCTTGCTCCACAGCTTGGCCTTGGCACGGGCATAGAGCACGTCGAGTTCGAAGCGGCGCATGGTCTTCATCACCGAGCGCGAGCGCAGCTCGTTGATGATGGCCAGCGCCGGAATCTCCCACATGGTGGTGTGCGTCCATGGGCCATGGAACGCGAGCTGATACTGGCCATCGACCTTGCTGAGTTCATAAGGTGGCAACTGGAAGTCGCGCAGAAACTCAAGATACTCGGGCGCGAAGATCTGCCGCTTGCCGTAGAAGGTGTTACCGGCGAGCCAGATCCATTCCTTCTTGCCGAGCCGCAGCGAGCGGGCATAGTCGAGCTGGGCCCTGAGTTCGCCTTCGTCGATCTCGTCAGCGAGGCGGATGCTGCTGACCCGGTTGATCAGCGAGAACGTGACGTCGACATCACGATAGCGCTTCCAGATCAACTGCTGCATCAGGAACTTGTAGATGTCCGTGTCGAGCAGGCTCCGGATGATCGGGTCGAGCTTCCAGTTGTGGTCGTGAACGCGTTTGCCGATATCGGTAGTGCTCATCGGTCCAGACACCCGTGATGACGCGAGGCGACCCATGAACGTCGAAAACACCGACGAGGCGCCACCTGAAGGAGGGGTAGCCTGAAACGATCTAGGCGCCAAGCGAAATCCGTATAAACACTTATTGACCGGTCACGACTTCGGAACCGCCCGCCACTGCGCACAACGAAAAAGGGGCGGCGGATCGTCTCCGCCCCCCCCCACGACTTCACGGGCTTCGAATAGAAACCGCTCAGGCCTTGCGACGTTTGCGGCTCGCCAGGATGTTGATCATTTCGACACCAGCCGAGAAGGCCATGGCGAAGTAGATGTAGGCACGCGGTACGTGGAAACCGACGCCATCAGCCACCAGCGAGACGCCGATCAGCAGCAGGAAGGACAGAGCCAGCATCTTGGTGGTGGGATGCTTGTGGATGAAGCGCGAAATCGGCTCAGAGGCGATGAACATGATGATCATCGCGATGATCACGGCGAGAATCATCACCGGCACATGCTCGGCCATACCGATCGCCGTGATGATGCTGTCGATCGAGAAGACGATGTCGATGACAATAATCTGCGCCACGGTCGCGCTGAAGGCGGCGTGGACGATGTTGCCGCTTTCGTCCGACTCGCCTTCGATGCCTGTGTGGATCTCGTGCGTCGCCTTGTAGAGAAGGAACAGACCGCCAGCGAGCAGGATCAGGTCGCGCCAGGAAAAGTCATGCTCGAACAGGGTGAACAGCGGCGCGGTAAGGCCGATCAGCCAGGACAGCGTGACCAGCAGCAGGATACGGAACACAAGCGCCATGGAAAGTCCGATGGCGCGAGCCTTGCGCGCCGACTCGGCCGGCAGGCGACTGGTCAGGACTGAAATGAAGACGAGATTGTCGATACCAAGAACGACCTCCATCACCGTCAAGGTCAGGAGGCTAGCCCAGGCATTGGCATTAAAAAGAAGATCAAGCATGGAGGCGGTCATTCCCCAAATATGGCCGTCGGATCAAGACCATATCTGGCGAGCGCGGCCGATAATTCAAGAAGTCAGGCGACTTTTGCGCCGAAGAATTTTTCGATGAGCTGCTGAACCGCCGCGACGAGGGCAAGATAGACGGTGGACAGCGCCAAACCGATCTCGACGCCGAGGGGCGGATTGAGCTCCCAGGCGAGCGCCGCGCCGGCGAACAGGAACCAGGCTAGCGTCACGACCAGCGTCACCGGCCGCCACTTTTCGACACGCACCGGATGCACGAAGGCGATGGGTGCGAAGGTCATGATCGACAGCGCAAGGGTGATGCCGATGACGGCGAACTGGTTGAGATCGAACACGAAATAGATGAAGACAACGCCGTTCCAGACCACCGGGAACCCCCGGAAGGCGTTGTTCTTCATCTTCATGCGCGTGTCGCCGTAATACATCGCCGACGTGAAGACAATGATGCCGGCGAGTGCCAGAGCGATGGGAATCGACGTGAAGCCGGCCGTCGCCACGGCCAGCGCCGGCAGAAAGACATAGGTGACATAATCGACCACGAAGTCGAGGGCGGCACCTGAAAAGGTCGGCAGACGGCTTTCGACGGAAACCTTGCGAGCGATCGGTCCGTCGACACCATCGACCACCAGGGCCAGCCCCAGCCACATGAAGAAGGCCGGCCAGTCAAGATTATAGGCGGCGAAGGCCGCGAGCATGGCGAGAACGATACCGCTCGCCGTGAAGGCATGCACGGCAAGGGCGATCAACGCATTCTGATGTCTGCCCACAAGCGTCAGTTCCGTCATAGCGCGCCGTTCCTCTCGTCCGAACCGACGGCCGGGCTGCGAGCCATCATGAACGGACGAAACAGGTCGTCCGACGGAGCCCCAAAAATCATCGCCCAAAACCTCACCGATCCCTACGGATGGTTACATCTAGCGACAATCTACCCGATGACGAGGCCGCTCGCCAAGATGACACCGGCAAGAATGAGCAAAACTCCAAGGAAATACGTCACTTTGGTCCCGTCGATCAGCTTTTCCAGGCCGATCAGCGCGCCGAGCAAGGCCATGACGCCGAGATTCATCAAACCGGCGGCGAACATCACGGCCATCATCGCCCAACAACAGCCCAGACAGGCCAGTCCCTCCTCGATACCAATCCGGAAGGCGGCGGCTCCAGCCTCGAGGTCGGCGACGCGAGGGTTGCGACAGCGGACCAGGCACAGCCATTTCAGCGGCGTGAACTGGTAGATGCCGGCTGCGATCAGGATCGACGCCGACAACGCCACGCCAGCTGGCTCCATGTGCGGGGCAAGCGCACCAGCGCGGACCAGCACCCCCTGCCCTGCCGTCGCCAACACGGCGACGACCAGCCAGACTGCCGTGTATCCGGCAACCAGCATGAAGGTGGCAGCGCCCGCGCGGTCAGCATAGGCGCGAAAGGTTGGTGCCGCCGTTGGCAGCATCATGGCGAACACCATGGCCACCCACATGGCGAACGTCAAGGCGAGGCTACCGGCGTTACCGCTGTCGACCATAACCGCCATCAGCCCCTCGGACAGACGACCGGGCAAGACGGTGGCAATCAGCCACAGCCAGCCGATAGCGGCCATCAGCAGGATGGCCGCGACGGTCAGGGCGCGCGGGTGGTCGCCGAGTGCAGCGACGAAGCGGTTCAGCAAAGCGCAAGTCCCAATGGAGAAGCCTTACGGCCCAAAAGCAAGAGCCCCGTCCGCGATGGACGGGGCTCTCATTTAGCGGAGAAAAGTTCAGCGAGGCAACCGGCTCACTGTTTGCTGTTCGTGGAGAGCAGCGGGGTGATGCGGCGCACCGTGACGCGTCGGTTGGCGCGCTCCGAAGCCTCGGTCTGCACCTTCAGATAGCTTTCCCCATAGCCCTGCGTGACGAGGTTTTCCGGCGGGATGCCGTAATGGTCGCTCAACACGTTGGCCACGGCCTCGGCGCGTCGGTCAGATAGCGACAGGTTGTCGACCACCGAACCAACGGCGTCGGTATAGCCCTCGACGAGGAACACCTCGTTGGGGTTCTTGCGCAGAGCGGCATCAATGCCGCGCGCCACTGCCTCGATGTCAGCGACCTGGTTCTTCTCGACCACCCAGGCCCCGCTCGGGAAGGTAATGCTGTCGAGGTCGACCGACCTGACCCGCTCGCGTAGGTCGGGGCTGTAGATGACCTGGTCAAGCGTATACTCCGGCTGCACCTCGACGAGCGGCGGCGCGGTCAGCGCCTCCTCCACATAGATCGGCGGCGCAGAACGCATCTCGACGCGGTAACGGTCGCGCGGCACGTCGTAGACCGGCGGTGGCGGCAGGCGAACGACCGGTTGCCATGCCGGTTCATCGACTGGACCGGGGCCGAAGCCGCGATTGTCAAACAGCACAAATGAGCCGCCATCGCGATCCCGGCGCTCGCGTTGGATCATCGTGCCGTTTTCGTCGTAGACGGTCCGAACCTCGCCGCCGTCGCGGGTGGCGGAGATCACTTCGCGGCCGCCATCACGCATCGGGCGCTCGCGATAGTCGCGGCCACCGCGATCGAAGCGACCACGATCATCGTGGCGAATCACCGCCTGTTCACCGCTTTGAACGATGACACGTCCGCCCGGCTCTACCGTGATGCGCACACCGTCCTCGTTGCTGATTTCGCGACGTCCGCGCTGGATATCGCGGATGTTGCCA